>Ga0193961_1000668_pt1 | contig 12821 bp, 13 predicted proteins | sample FB_4_MG_FD_140371 | JGI IMG/M metagenome (GOLD analysis project Ga0193961, IMG submission 140371) | Microbial mat bacterial communities from the Broadkill River, Lewes, Delaware, United States - FB_4_MG | ecosystem: Environmental > Aquatic > Freshwater > River > Microbial mats | place: USA...
CTCTCTTTTCTAAAGAGATCAAAGATTTTTTCATCATCCCATGCTTTTTTATAACATCTGTCACTTCCAAGCGCATCAAATACATCCGCAACAGCAGTTATACGACCATATATATGGATATCTTCCGCTTTAAGTCCTCGTGGATAACCTTTACCATTGTATTTTTCATGGTGTTCATGTGCAACTATAGCTGCTGCTTTTAGAAGTGGACGATTTGAGCTGTTTAACATGTCAAAACCAAGCTTAGCATGTTTTTTCATGTACTCAAACTCTTCATCTGTAAACTTTCCGGGTTTATTTAAAATAGCGTCAGGAATAGCAACTTTTCCTATGTCATGCATAGGAGAAGCTTGTTTTAACATCTCTGCTTCTTCTTCACTAAGACCATAATATAAAGCTAAAAGTTTTGAGTACTCAGCTACACGTTTGACATGGTTACCAGTTTCTTTACTTCTACTCTCACCAATAGCACCCATAGTAAAAACTACTTCACGTTGAGTAGCTTCTATCTCCTCATTTAAGTCTTTGACCTCTCCCATAGCACCATTAATACCTTTAATCATAGTGTTAAATGATTTACCAAGATGACCTATTTCATCAGATCTTTCTATTGGTACTTGTACACTATAGTCTTGTGTTTGTGTAATTTTATTTGCTGTTGAGGAAAGGTGTTTTAAAGGTTTTATGAGGTTTGAAGCAAAGTAAATTGCCATTAAAATTATAAAAAGTGCACCTATAAACAAAGTCACTACAAACCAGAATTGGTATTTTTTAAGTAGTCTATATGCATGAGCTTTGTCTTCTATGAGGACTATTTTAACATTGTCTATTGAAGATAAGGTGCTTTGAACAAGAATAGATTCTTTGTACTCTTTAGGTTGAAATAGATTTTTGCCATTTTTATCAACAACATAATAGTGGCGGTTTTCACTGTTTGAAAAATACTTTGTTAGGTTTTTTAGATCGTAATACACGTGCAGATTAGCTATTGGCTTATTATCAAAAGGTGATAAAACTTTTGTAGAGTATGTTGAGTTAAAATTAAACTTTTTAGATATATATGAAAAGTCACTAGAAGCTATAATAGTTTGTTCTTGATCAACAAGGTAAAAATTACCAATTATATTGAGATCATTTTTTTTATTTAACAGTAAACGACTTATACGGCGATCTAGATCACTTGTATATATATCTGCCATAACTTCTGACTTTGCCATAAATTTTAGATCATTTTGAAGCGTTTGTAAGTTTTGGTTGATCCTTGATAGTGTCATATTTAGCTGAGTTTTAAGTTCTTTTTCTACATTGTTTTTTTGTTCATCTCTAAAAGATGAGCCAAACATAAGCATTGTAAGTGCGTAGGGTATAAGACTTATCAACAAAAAAAAGATTATAGTTTTAAATTTAAAACTCATAGATCACTTTCACATTTTCATTAACTAAAGAAGATGGCACATAACCAACTGCTCCTTGTACATTTGTAACAAACTTTAAAACAGATTGGTAAGAAGCTTGTGTAGTAGGTGGAGATATCCCTCTAAAGTGTTGTTTTACCCAAAATGAATTAAGTTTTTTTCTACTCATTTTGATAATGTTTTTCTCAAAGTGTACTCTTAATTCGTTGTTGGATAAGAGGTTTATAGGTATTATTTTTTGATCACCTATAAACCTTCTTTTTAGTAAAAAAATATTTTTTAAGTCATTACTTTTTATTTGTTCAAAAGGTGCATCTGATCGTACTATTACAGCGTAGTTTTTTGCTTGTAAAAACGAAACAGATATAAAGAGTAATAGTAACAATACTTTCATCAGAACAACACCGAAAAAGAGGATAAAAATTTATTTTGATCTTTTAGCTCATGCCATTGATATTCCATTTTAAAAGAGACAGGAAATATAGGTCTATAGCTATAGCCCAATAAAAATAGTTGATCTTTGTTTATCACTGACTTATCATAAAAATGTTCATATCGTGATACAAAGGTATGTTGGGGAGTGTAGTGGTAAAGTGCTTGTAGATACCCACCATATGTATTTTCATCTTTTTGAGAGTCCAACCCTCCATTACGTAGCATAAACTCAGAGCTAAGTGCAAAAGTAGTATCATCATACTTGGCATTTAGTTGAATATACTCAAATGTTTCTTGAGAATTTGTTTTAAATTGACCAATACTCCCACCGAAACTTATTTCATCGTTAAGTTCATGTTCTAGTGAAGCACCAAAAAAATGTTCATTTGGTATGTTTATGTATGTTTCATCTAGGTCCTCATTCTTTTGAGCAAAAAGGTGGTATGTAGTTTGATAAGAATCAGATGTATAACCGCTAAAGTCTACACCAGTTAAAAATTTTGGAAAGAGGTATTTTGAATAGTATGGATTTGATGAAGTATCTCTTAAAACATTTATAGGCTCAAGGTTCCAGTAACCTATAGGTGTTATCTGTTTTCCTATTCTAGCTACTAAATTGTCTGAAAAACGGTAGTTAAAATATAATCTCTCTATGTGAAAAGCATCATTTGTTTCATCTATGCCATTTTTAAAGTCATACTTGTAAAATTTAACAGCTTCTAGCTCTGCAAGATATGTTAAATTTGGCATAACTTCACCATAAGCAAGTAATGCAATGTCATCAAGAGTGAAAGAACGTTCATCTTTGGCAACTTCATACTCTGTGGAAAGGTATGATCCAATAGTTAGTAAACTGTTAAATTTATAACCATGACCAAGTTCATATGAACTTAAATCAGATGCTATAAGTTCAAATGAAATTGTTAAAAAAATTATTATTCGTTTTATCAAACTAGCCACCTATCTATAACATAAACTTATTATAGTGTAAGGTAGTAAACATTTTAAAGTTTTTATATATTTTTAGATAAAATATATTCATGATAAATATTAGAACACAAAATACTGATATTGATGAAAAGTTTTGGAAGTATGGAGTTAGTGCTTTTTGGATGGCACTTTGTGCACATATTTTATTTATGGGTTTTTTTTATTTCTATAATGTGTTTGAAATGGTCATATTTAATCTCTTCAGTATCTCTTTATTTTCAATCTTGCTATATATAATTAAATTAAAAAAATACAACTTGATTCTATCTTTGGTATATTTAGAAGTAACATTTCATGCTGTTTTTGCTACCTATTATATTGGAGTTACAAGTGGGTTTTACTATTATTTTTTCACTTTAGTGATCATTACACTGATTGTCAGGCAAGAGTCTATTAAAAATCATATGTTTAAAAGTATATTGTATATGGCTGTATTTTTTTTATTTGAGATTGTCTTCTCAAGTTTGACACCTGTATATTTAATAGATAAAGATGTATTACTTGTAGTAAGATACTTAAACCTCTTGGGTCTTTTGGCTTTTTCAATACCTTTTATGTACTATTTGATGAAAACAGACTTAGATAAAAGTAATCTTTTATATTCATATGCAACTAAAGATCAGTTGACAGGACTATACAATAGAAGATATGTAGACTCGATCGTAGAGCATGAGTTTTTAAACAAAAACTATAACTCATTAGTTATAGTTTTAGCAGATATAGATTTTTTTAAAAAAATAAATGATAATTATGGACATCATTGTGGAGATTATGTCCTTGCTACTGTTTCAAAAATTTTACAAAGTTGTGTTAGAAAAGAGGACACTTTATCTAGGTGGGGTGGCGAAGAGTTCTTGTTTTTTATGCCAAACTCAACTACAAAAGATGCAAAGTATCTTGTAAAAAGAGTTCAAGACAAAATAAATAGTTTGATATTAGAATGTGATGATACTAAAGATATAAAAATAACACTTACCTTTGGTGTAGCTCAAAATAAAGAAGATGAAACTTTTAGTGATCTTCTTGCTAGGGCTGATATAGCTCTTTATGATGGAAAGTTAGCAGGAAGGGACCGTATTGTAATCTCAGGTGAGGATGCAGAAGTATAGTATTTGCACTATAACTTTCAAAAGTTATAGTGCGTTTCTTTTAAAACTTTAAGTTCATGTTTGTATAAAAATAGCGACCTGGTTCGTTTAGAAGTATAGTGTCTCCCGCTCCTGTTGCTATTAGTGTTATGTCTGAATATGTATTACTCATAGCGTATGTAGCATCAAAGATGTTGTTTACACCAACTGTAAAGTCAAACTTTTTATCTAATGTATGTTTTACACTTAAGTTTGCAATCCCCCAACCAGCTAACTCTTGTTCACCGTTATCGCTGTCAAAATCAGTCCATCTATCACTAGCTAGTGCTTCAAGTTTTACTAAGCTATCTGGAGCGTATTCATAGTTTATATACATAGATGCACGTAGTGGCGCTATATCTGCAAGGTTAGTATCACTCTGACCAGCCAGTGCTTCATCTTTTTCTCCAACTTTGTAAGAAAGACTAGCATCAACACTCAGTTCATTTGTAGCGTAGTAAGAAGATGTTATTTCAGCACCGTAGATTGTAGCATCTATATTATCAAATGCATTTGGTAGCTGACCTTTGTGATGATATATATAGTCTTTAAGCATAGAATAAAAAGTTTTTAATTTAAAGTCGAAACTATCTGATTGAACTTGATAGCCTAAGTCAAATTGTGTATTTACAGTTTCATTTAAGCTTGGAGTTCCAACAACTGAACCACTCTTTTTAAAGTAAAGTTCTCTTGCATCTGGAACACGGCTAGCCTGACCAGCACCAAAAAATATAGAGTTGTTTTTGCCAAGTTTGTAGTCTGCAAATATATTTGCATTAACTGTATCAAAGTCTTTTTTTGCAAACATAGTGTTTACATTTGTAATCTCTGTTGTGTCATATCTTGCACCAACTTTAAGAGCAAGGTTACCAAAAGATTTTTTTAGCTTTGTAAAAAATGCCATGTTTTTTGTAGTAGTCTCATCTATACTTGTGCCTTTAAATGCACCGCTAGTTGTATTGTAGTACTCACCACTCCATTTTCTCTCACTACCATCAAGACCTATATCCATATCTATGCCTGCAACGTTTAGAGTATTGATCAGTTTTAGACCTTGCATAGATGAATCCATATCATTTGTAGTGTCCATCATTGGATTCATTAGTGGTGCACGTCTATACTCTGTACTCATAGGGTGAACAACTTCTGATTTATAGTATTGAAGGTTTAAGTCTTTATATGTATTAGAGATATTTGAAATTTTATACTCTACACTATATATATCACTATCATCTTTGATCGCATCCATTGGTGTGTTTGCGTATAGCACGTTATCACTTCTATTTGCTGTATAACTTAAACGAAGCTCATGGTTATCAAGTGGATTTACAAATAGTTTTGTCATTACACTTTTTTTAGTGTATGCATCCATATTCTCACGATTTGGTTGAAATTGATTTCCCATTGGGGCACCGTTCTTAACAATTTGCTCAGAAAGCGTGTTACCATTTCCATCTTCATACTGACCTGAATTCTCACGACTTGCACTAATAAGAGCACGAACGGTATCATTACCACCACTTACAGTAGCACCAATTTTGTTATAACCCCATGCACCTAGACCTACATTTAACTCACCTTGAGTTTTTGTAGAAGGCTTTTTAGTTGTGATCTTAACACCACCACTCATAGTTCCAAAAGTCTCTACATCATAAGGTCCTTCGATCACCTCGATGTCCTCGATCTGACTTGCTAGAACATGAGAAACAGGTGGATCCATTCTGTTTGGACAAGCACCACAAACTTTTGTACCATCTACCTCTACAGAGATATTGTCACGTTTTTGTCCACGTATGATTATGTCGTTTGATATACCAGAACGTCTGTTCATATCTACACTTGGTACTTGGTTGCTAAGAGCATCTGCTAAATCTGCTGATTTTTGAGCTTTTTGAGCTACTTCTGTTATGTAAGTTGACTCAACATTTATACTCTCTAGTTGTGTTTCTTGTGCTATTAGCACACTAAAAGTTAAGAATGATAAAGGGATAATTTTTTTCATTTGTTTTCCTAATGTAATGATTAATATGAAATAATATAACCTTAGTGTTAAAAAAGTATTAATGTCTATTTTATTTATACTTTTTTAACACTATCACATTACAATAGTAAGCAATTTTTAATTATAAAGGATAATAGATGGTAAAAAAATTAGCTTTAATCTCATTAGTAGCTTCTTCTATACTAGTTTCAAGCATGTATGCACAAGGGCATAATAAAATGTCAAATGCTTCAAGTAAAATGGAAAAAAAACATTCTCATGGTCATGACTCTAAACATGAGAAGATGCATCTTGTAAAAAAGATAGTTGATGCAGTTAGCAAAACAGGACTTAGTACAAGTCAAGCCAAAGATATAACTTCGATCATTAATGATTTTAAAAGTGGAAAACAAGAGCTAAAAGCCTTAAAAATGTTTCCTATAGATGCTGTACAAAATGATAAGTTTGACAGTAAAATGTTTGTAGAATCAAAAAGAAAAATGTTTGATAAAAAGATGGAACTTGTAACGGAGTTATTTGAATCTGTTTATGATGTGTTAACAGCTGAACAAAAGAAGATCTTTAAGCAAGAGTTTTCTGCACCTATTATAAAAAAGATGATTAAAAAAGGTATGCATAAAAAACATTCAAAAAGAAATTAAGTTATGATAAAATTTCGTTATGAGTAAAATAGAAAAAATAAAACGAATTACATTAATAGCTTTAGGTTTTGGTTTAGCCACTTATCTTATTATGAGTGGTATGGCTATTTTAGACGCAGAAGAGACAAAGACGGAGCAAAATATTACAAAGTAATATTAACTCCCTTTACAAAGTTCATACTAGCGCAGTGAAGTGAACCATGCTGTTTGATCAGAGTTTTACAGTCTATTGTTACAACATCCCTATCTGTAAAGTGTTCTTCAAATAACTTAATAGCTTCACTATCTTGTTTAACGCCGTAAACAGGAACTAAAACAGCCCCATTAACAAATAGAAAATTTGCATATGTAGCAGGTAAGCGTTCACCTTCAAAATAAACAGAATCACAAAAAGGGAGAGGTATTAACTTGTAATTATTTTCAGATGCTATAGTTTTGAGCTCATTTTGCATCTTGGTTAATTCTTTAAAGTGTTCATCATCTTTATCTTTAGGTGGTGCTACGTACATAATGGTTTTTTCATCTACAAAACGAGCAAGTGTATCTATATGTGAGTCTGTGTCATCTCCTGCGAGATATCCGTGATCAAGGTAGTGGATCTTAGTAGCACCAAAGCATTCATTGAGTTTCTTGGTTATCTCTATTGAATCTAACATATTATTTCTATTTTTATTTAGCATACATTCACTTGTTGTAAGTATTGCATCAACTCCGTTACTCTCAACTCCACCACCTTCAAGAATAAAGTCAATAGTTACTATCTCTTTTGAATAGTTCTTTGATATATTATTTGTTAAAAGGTTGTCTTTTTTAGCTTCAAACTTAGAACCCCAACCATTAAAAGTAAAGTCAAGAAGTTTAATGTTTCCATCTTCTTCAACACACAGTGCTGAGGTATCTCTAGCCCAACAATCATCACTTTGGTATTCTACAAAGTATAAGTTGTTGTTTTCTTCAAAGTATTGTTTAGTTTCATTTATATCTGTACATATAACTAAACATTTTTGATACTTTATTATTGCATTTATAATCTTTACAAAGTTTTCTCTAGCCTCTTCTAAACAACAGCTCCAATCAGTGTTAAAATGAGGGAAAATTATTTGTGTAAAAGATTGCTCTTCAAACTCTGCTATTAACCTTTTCATATGTATAATTCCTTTATGGCTTACATTACTCTAAACAAAAAACATTTTTTTAATAATCTTGACATTATCGCAAACAAAACTAAAACAAAAGATAAAATAGCAGTAGTTTTAAAAGATAATGCTTACGGGCATGGTATTTTAGAAGTTGCTTCTATGGCAAAAGAATACGGGATTACAAAATCAGTTGTCAGATGCATACCAGAAGCAGAGATGGTAGAAGGTTTTTTTGAATACATACTGGTTTTAGCAGATATTCCAAAAAGTCCTAGCGAAAAGATAAGATATACGATCAATGATATAAATAAAATAAAAAATTTTCCAAAAAATACAAAAGTAGAGTTAAAATTTGACTCAGGTATGCATAGAAACGGTGTGTCTTATGAAGAGCTAGAAGATGCACTAGCGTTGATTAAAAAGTATGAACTGAAACTTGAGGGGATGTTTACACATCACAGAAGTGCAGATGAGTTAACGAGTGAGTGGTTTTGGCAGAATGAAAATTTTGAAAAAGCAAAACAAAAACTAAAAAGCTTAGGATATAAAAATATACGTTTTCATTCTGCAAACTCTGCTTCAACAATGAGACATACTCAAATAGATGAGGACATGGTTAGAGTTGGAATCGCAATATACGGTTGTATTAAATCTGATGTATTTGACACATCTGAGTTTAAACCGGTACTTAGCTTATGGGCTGAAAAGAATTCTCAAAGAGTTGTGAGTAAAAATGAGAGAGTAGGTTATGGCGGTATCTGTACTTTAGATGAAGAGAGTGTTGTGTCAAACTATGATTTTGGTTATGCAGATGGATTTCATAGACTTTGTTCAAATAACTACACTACACCAAATGGGGAAAAGCTGATAGGTCGTATATCTATGGATAATTCGAGTTTTTTATCAGATAAAGATGAGTTGTTGGTTTTTGATGATGCATCAGTTTTAGCAAAATCTGCTAAAACAATCTCTTATGAGGTTTTAACATCTTTAAAACACTATATAAGAAGAGAGGTTGTTTAGTTTAAGAGTTAGTTTTTATAACTGCATCAGAGTATATAACTCCATCAACTCCTAAAAGTGCCAACTCTTCGATCTCATCATCATCTTCAATCATAACAAGAATTTTTGCATCAAAAAGGTAGTTGTTAGCAAGGTTTTGAGCAGTTTTTGCCAGATCTTTATCTACAAGTATATAAGAAGCACCAAGGTTTGAAGCATATATGATCTCTGTGACATTTTGAACTTTTAAACAAAAGTCTATAGAGTTGTTTTTTGCGTAGACTATAGTCTCTATATTATCTTCACTATAGTCTAAAAGTACAGAGGAGTTTGGTGGTGTATTGTTTATAGCATCTGTGTTTATAACTTGGTAAAAACTACCATGGTCTACTAAAAAATTTGGTATAAATCTGTGTCCAATAACTATCATAAGGTTAGCCTTTTTCTATACACTCTTTTGAGCAGTAGTATTTACCACCGCTTAAGATCATATCGTTTACTTCACAGTAAACTCCACAACTTTCGCACTCGATCATATCGTTTGCTTTTGGTGTCTGTTTTTTAGAATTTTTTTGTTCGCCTTGAACTTTAGATGGCTTTTTCTTTATAAAGAAAAAATATATAGCAGTTATTACACCAATAACAAGTAGTACTTTTAATATCATATTTTACGCCTTAAGTAACAAATAGTGTCTGTTTTTTGTTTGAATTATTTCATGTTTCATATTATCTGGGATCTCATTATACACATTTTCACCCTTATAAAAAAGGATACGAGTGTGATCATCACGAAAATTTTTACTTAACTCTAAAAGCATATCGGTATCTGTTACAGCTCGTGAAGTTACCAGATCAAAGATCTCATCTTCCATCTCTTCAACTCTTTTTTTTACAACCCTTACGTTGTCTAAGCCAAGATCTGCTTTTATAAACTGTAAAAAGCTGGCACGCTTTGTAAGTGGTTCTGCTAAAGTTACTTTGGTATTTTTTAGAGCCATTGCCAGTATCATCCCTGGAAATCCTGCACCAGTTCCAATATCTAAAAGGGTATCACACTTTGGTAAAAACTTTACAGGATACACCGCATCATAGATAAATTCATCAAGTGTATTTTCATCTCTTGCACCTGTTAGGTTATGGGTTTTATTCCACTTTAATAGATGAGACTTATATGTACTAATATTTTTATAAAAATTATCATTAAGTTTTATATTTTCTGCTTCTAAACGTTCTTTTAACTTCAAAATCAACCTTTTATTTAGATGTAATTATACATAAATTGTAAGTATTGGAATTTAAATATGAATAAAAATTCATTTAATATTCATACTGTCTTCATTTTAAGTCTTTAGTATTGTCAATATAATATTTGTTTATGTATTGGAGCTAAAATGGAAACTTTAAAAATATTAACAAAGTACTACTTATATATGATTTTCATATTCTTTGTTGGTAGGATGTTGTTGTTTATACAATATTTTGATAATTTTAAAGATAGCGGTGTTGATTACTGGCTGACCTTTATATATGGTCTGCGTATGGATACTATTAGTGCATCTGCACTATTACTTTTGCCTTTGATTGTTTTATCGCTCAGCCCTAAAAAAATTAAAACTTTTACAGGAAATTTTTTAAAGTACTACTTTTTGATTGTATTATCAATTTTGATTTACATAGAAAATGCTACTTTTCCGTTTGTAGCTCAGTATGACGTAAGACCAAACTACTTGTTTGTGGAGTACTTGATATATCCGCAAGAGGTATTTGCTATGATATTTGCTAGTTATAAACTTGAGTTGTTTATATCCTTTGTTATGATAAGTTTATTTATATATTTGTTTTTAAAATATGATAAAAATCAATTATCAAAAATATATGAAAATGGTTATTTAAAAAGAGTACTTATATTTATAGTTTTACTTATTTTGCTTTTCATAGGTGCCCGTTCATCATTTGGACATAGACCTGCAAACATATCAGATGCAATGTATACATCTAACAGGATGGTAAATGAGATAACAAAAAACTCTATCTATTCTATTCTTTATGCAGTTTATGTTAGTAACAGGCACGGCAGTAAACAGGTTCAAAAGCTCTATGGCAATATGGATATTAAAGAAGCATTTTTAAGAGTTAAAAAAAGATTAAATATAGAAAATAGTGAAGATATATCACTATCAAGAGAAGAAAAAAGTCACTTTAAATCAACTAAACCTAAAAACTTAGTGATCTTTGTTCAAGAGAGTTTGGGGTATCAGTTTACCAAAGCCAAAGGGGTTACACCAAATCTTAACAGATTAAGCAAAGAGGGAATCTTGTTTAAAGAGTTGTATTCTAATGGAACTCGCAGTATTAGAGGTTTGGCGGGTTTAAGTGCCGGCAACTTTTCTATTCCTGGTAAGGGAGTACTAAAAAGAAACAAATCTCAAAGAAATTTTTTTACAATAGCAGCGGCACTTAAGCCTTTTGGTTACTACACATCATTTATATACGGTGGTGAGAGCAGGTTTGATAATATGCGAAGTTGGTACTTAGGAAACGGATTTGATGAGATTATAGATCAGCCTAAATTTGAAAATCCTACATTTGTATCGCCATGGGGTGTATGTGATGAGGACTTAGTTACTAAAGCAAATCAAGAGTTTAAAAGGATGTATGCAAAAAATAAAAAGTTTGCTAGCGTTATGTTTTCGACATCAAACCATTCCCCTTTTGATTGTCCGTATGAAAAAATAGACTTAGTTGATGGTGTGGAAGTTAAAAGTGTACAAAATGCTGTAAAGTATGCTGACTATGCTATAGGTAAATTTATTGAACTAGCAAGAAAAGAGGACTATTACAAAGATACAGTTATAGTAGTGGTATCTGATCATAATGTAAGAGTATACGGAGATGATATGATCCCTGTAAATATGTTTCATATCCCAGGTTTGATACTTGGAGCAGATATAAAACCTATGATTTATGATAAAATTTCAACACAACCAGACGTATTAGCTACAGCTTTAGATCTAATTGGACTTGATTTAACTTATCCAATTATGGGAAAATCTATTTTTAGCGATAAAAAAGCAAATGTCTCACTTATGCAGTTTCATTCATCATATGCTTTAATGGTTGATGATAAAGTTGCTGTTATAAGACCAAATAAGGAACCGGTCACTTTTTTATATAAGAGTAATCATTTAACCCAAGTAGAACACGATTTGGAGTTAGAAAAGGATGCTTTGGCATTTGTATTAACACTCGATCATCTATATGATCAAAAATTATATAGCACTAAAAAGGAAGACGTTGAGAAACCAGCCAAAATATAGTTTTTTTAAAAATACTAGTTATGCCCTAAAGGGTTTAATAGATCTCATAAAAACAGAAACATCTTTTAAGATTGAACTAGCTGTAGCTGTGATTTTGCTGCCTGTAATTTTCTTAGTAGATGTAACTCTTACAAATAAAATTTTGATGTTTATTACTTTGATGGGGATGCTCATAGCTGAGGCGATAAATAGTGCTATTGAAAGAGTTGTTGACCTGGTAACTTTGGATCATCATGTTATGGCAGGTCGTGCAAAAGATGTTGGAAGCAGTATAGTTTTTTTGAGTATAGCAGTATTTGTAGTTACATGGGCTATGATTTTACTAGATAAAATATAAAGAGAAAAAATGCGAATATTAGTAGTTGAAGATGATGTGAAAATTGCTAATTTTATTAAAAAAGGTTTGCAAGAAGAATCATATAGTGTCGATGTGACGCATCATGGTGATGAAGCTATATACCTAGGGCAAGTAAATCTGTATGATATTATTTTACTTGATCTGATGCTCCCTGGATCTGATGGTATGGATGTTTGTAAGAGTTTAAGAACTAAGGGTGTAACTACACCTATAATTATGCTAACAGCTAGAAATAAACTTGAAGACAAAATTGACGGACTTGATAGTGGTGCTGATGATTATCTAACTAAACCTTTTGCTTTTGAAGAGCTACTAGCTCGAATACGTGCACAACTTAGAAACAGATCTCAAGTTTCTGCTTTGATTAAAGTTGGAGACTTAACAATAGATACAAA
>Ga0193961_1000670_pt1 | contig 12801 bp, 12 predicted proteins | sample FB_4_MG_FD_140371 | JGI IMG/M metagenome (GOLD analysis project Ga0193961, IMG submission 140371) | Microbial mat bacterial communities from the Broadkill River, Lewes, Delaware, United States - FB_4_MG | ecosystem: Environmental > Aquatic > Freshwater > River > Microbial mats | place: USA...
CTCGCTTGAGCTTGTTCTGGTAATGATAAACCGGCAACCATAACCGTGAATGAAATAAGGACGCCGCGGCGGAACATGAATAACGCCGGTAAAAGTAATAGTAAAATCAGCCAGTATCCGTGATTGATGCGGTCACTGATAGTTTGACTATTGTGGTTTGCTTGGGCGTTTGAAACTTGATTGGTTAAGCGAGCAATAGTTTCGATATCACTATTATCGGCTTGGATGGGTACAAAAATCCCACCAGTTGATTGTGCGATTTGCTGCATTAACTTAAAGGGTACTTTCGCCACCGGAGTCACGCCCGCATCGGTGCGTAGAAGAGCGCCATCTTCTAACCGGATAGGTGCGCCAGGTTGTGTTCCGATACCAAGAATCGTCAATCGATAACCGACATCGTTAAGCATTTGTTCTATTTCATTTGCCTCTGATGTTTCAATATCATCACTGAACAGCACGATATCGCCTTGATCAAATCCGGCACTAGAGATGGTATCGAGCGCAAGCTTAATTGCCGCCGTAGCATTCGCTCCCTGATAGGGCATGATTTTTGGTGACAGGTTGGGGATGATATTGATCAGAGTGTTGCTATCGCTGGTTAGCGGGCTTGCTAAATAGGCATCACCGGAGTAGACCACAAGCCCTGTCTGACCATCAGACCATAACTTGAGTAGATCAATCGCCTTATAACGTGACATCGTGAGTCGATTAGGTTTTATGTCATTGGCGTAAAGAGAGAGAGACATATCCATAACAAGAACACGTACGCTTGAATTGCTATAGCTCGGTCGCTCCGCTTTGGAAAAACTGGGGCCTGCGAGGGCGACGATCGCAATAAAACAGCTTACGGCAAATAGATGTGGCACATGCTTGCTTGTATGGCGCGTATTCGCTCCCATCGCTTTGGCAAGATGCGGTGCGATGAGACTTTTGTGACGCTTACGTTTTAGCAGCCATAATGTCATAACGGTGATCGGTATCAGCGCCCAAAACCATATAGGATAAAGAAAAACAAATTCAGACATGATTTCTTCTCATCGCAATAAGCACGCAACCTAACAATAATGCAAGGGCAAGTGGATAACGAAACCATTCTTGCTGTGGTCGCCAAGTTTGGATGGCTTGGCTTACGGGTTCTAGCTGATTGATTGTTTGATAGATTCTTTCAAGGTCTTCACTGTTACGTGCGCGGAAATAGGCACCATTAGTTAACTGAGCAATCTCTTTTAGTGTGGCTTCATCCAGGTCTTTAGCCGTATTCACTTTGCGAGTAAAAAGGAATTGCTTCACTTCCATTTCTCCAGCGCCCACACCAACGGTGTATATGGTCGCTCCGTATTTTTTCGCAATTTTAGCTGCTTCTAAAGGTTCTATTACCCCTGCAGTGTTGCTACCGTCACTAAGTAATACAATCACGCGTTGAGGTGCAGAACTATCAACAAACGTTTTGGTTGCTAAGCCAATGCCTTCGCCAATCGCAGTTTTAGCGCCAATAAGATTGAGCACGACTTGTTGGAGTTGTTGCGCAATTGCATTGCGATCGAGGGTTAGCGGCGTTTGTAAATAGGCGTGATCGGCAAAAAAGACTAAGCCGAGTCGGTCGCCACTTCTTTGTTCGATAAAATCGCTTAAAACATGTTTTACGGCACTAAGACGATCAATATAATCGCCTTGATAGAGCATATCTTCTTGGCTCATTGAACCAGACAAATCAACCACTAGCATCATATCGCGATGTTCAGGTTGATGAATGACAGGTTCACCATACCACACGGGTCTTGCCGCAGCGCAAATGAGCATCGCCCAGACGACACCAGCAACAATTTTGATTGCTGTGCTGTTTGTCGCCTTCTGCGATGCTTGAGCGGGCAGATAAGGTAAATAGAGCGGTGCAGCCGATTTAGCCTGAGGTAGTAGTAAGTACACTACCAAAGGTAAAGGTAACAAGAACAACATCGGCCACCAAACAAACTCTAAGTTAGCCAATCACACTCTCCTTTTCTTTGGTGGTAGCGCTTGCTCTACCCAGCGGTAGCAGTCTTGGACTAACTCATCGCTATTAGCGATCGCCTGTTTGCTGTAAAGGGCACTTTGCCATTGTTCGTAATTTTGCTCGAAGATTGGTGAAGAGACTTGAGAGTCGAGAAAGATGTACCAATCTTTTCCTGTGAGTTGCGCAATGTGCTCGCGAGGGTAGTAGCATAGAGCAACTTGGCGAACTAACTCTAGCGCAGCGGCAGGTTTTTCTTTTGGGATTAAATTCAACGCGGTCTTTTTAGGCGCGAGGCGTTTCTTTTTCCAGCGTAAATAGAAAAGTAGTAAGGAAAAGGCGAGCACAATTCCCGCTAATGAAGCCCACCAACCCCATGCCAGTGGAAACCAATCTGGGATTTGCGGCAAAGCCATATCATTAAGCGGTAAAATCGAGTCGTTGTTAGTGCTGGTCATACATTCATCCAGAAATTTGATTTAGCAGTGGTTGGCCACTGCTCAAGGCGCAAAAACTAATCCCTGTTTTTTGTGCAAGCGTTTTTAAGCCTTGTTGTTTATTGTTAAAAGCCAACTCAAGTTGTTGGCGAGATTGTTTTGATGAAAAATCTAACCATTGGTTTCGATTGCCATCGGATACTTTTTCAGTGCCTCTAAATTGGGTAGAACCAGATTCTAAAGGGTCGCAAATATGAATGAAGCGAACGCTATTATGCTGCCGTAGCTGAGATAGTGATTGCTTTTCATTTTCGCTGAGGCGAACAAAGTCGCTGATAAAGACGATCTCTCCTCCTTTGGGAGCCAAGCGACGTAGTGCTTGTAAGGCAGGCTGAAAGCCATGTGATTGGGGCAATCTTGGTTGTGATAGCAGTTGTGCATGCAATGCGACAAGATTTTGTAAAACAATTAGAGGACCGCGATTTCGACTGGTCGGTTTTAATTCGATTAATTGCGACCCCGTATCAATGATCGCACCAACTCTATCTCGCTGTGCAATAGTCAACCAAGCAATAAGGCTTGCCATGTGCGCCATTAAGACAGATTTCAGCATGAGTTTTGAACCAAATAACATGCTAGGGCTCAAATCTAAATAGAGCACCAATGGTTTTTCTCGCTCCTCAGAAAACAGTTTAGTGTGTGTCTTGCCTGTACGGGCTGTGACGCGCCAATCGATAGCTCGAATATCATCACCAGCTTGATATTGACGTACTTCGCTAAAGTCCATCCCGCGACCAAGTTGGCGGCTTTGATGTTGACCAAGTATCTGCGACCAAAGACTTCTCGCTGGAGGTAGCCACTTCACACTCTGTTTTTGATAATAAAGTAGTTCATCTAGTGATAAATCAACGCCGTTTGCAAATGGCATCACATTGCTTTCCATGAGCAAATCCTACGCGCTTCCTACTAATGAAAGCAGTTTGTCGATGACTTGAGTTGACGAAACACCTTCAGCTTGAGCATGGTAGGTCAGCATTAAGCGATGACGCAGTACAGGATAAATCATGGCCTGAACGTCTTCTGGTGAAACAAAATCTCTACCAGCTAACCATGCATGTGCTCTAGCGCAGCGATCTAATGCAATAGTCGCGCGTGGGCTAACTCCAATTTCTATCCAATCGGCTAATGATTCACTGTATTGATGAGGTTGTCTGGTTGCGATGATGAGTCGGACAATATATTGCTCAATCCCTTCCGCCATATGAATGTTTAATACTTCTTGGCGCGCTTGGAAAATCAGCTCTTGAGTTAAACACGGCGGCGTAGGGGAGCATTCACCTTTTGCTTCTCCTCGGTTTAATCGCAAGATGTCTAGTTCGCTCTGTGCGTCAGGGTACTCAACATTGAGGTGCAACAAAAAGCGGTCTAATTGTGCTTCTGGTAATGGGTAGGTCCCTTCTTGCTCAATCGGGTTTTGTGTCGCCATTACAAGGAACAACTCAGGCAGTTTGTACGTTTGTCGCCCAGCAGTGATCTGTTTTTCCGCCATAGCTTCAAGCATGGCTGCCTGAACTTTTGCAGGTGCGCGGTTTATCTCATCGGCAAGGATGAGTGAGTTAAAAATGGGACCCGCTTGAAAGGTAAACTCTCCGGTTTCTGGGCGGAAAATATCGGTCCCAGTGAGGTCCGCGGGCAATAAATCAGGTGTAAACTGAACTCGATGAAAATCGCCTTCAATGCAATCGGCTAAGGATTTTACCGCTCTTGTCTTTGCCAGTCCGGGAGGACCTTCAACTAAGATATGACCATCTGCTAGCAGTGCGACGAGTAATTGCTTAACCAATTCTTGCTGACCGACTACTTGGCTCTCGAGGTGCTCACGTAAATGAGTAAATGCTGTCGATGTCATTGGTTCTTTATACTCCGTCATTTGCTCCTTGCGCTAGGAGCGGTATTACTTCCAACTCACTGAAAGTTTAATGCTGCAATTAAGATATATAGCTTTGAAAAGCTATGATGATGTTTTGCTACCAACATATCAAGGGTAATTTGATATCATAATCAGCTAGTTAAGCAATAGTAAAGTCGAGAAAAATGGGCTGTCTTTCCATATTTATATTCAATACTAACTTGAACTAAATGCAAGTTATTCAAAACCAGTGCAGTTAGAGTGATTAAGTAACAATTTTCTTCGTTCGTCAACAACTGAACTAGACAACGATTCCTTAGCTTTAAAGGGAACCGGAAGTGGTGCGAAAGAACATTTAATGTGCCACAAGTGAATCATGAGTTAGCGACGATATAAGCAATGTTAATCTAGAATAAGCGCCGTGAAATGAGTAAACTTAATCAAGATTTGATGTTTATAGGTAAGTAGTACCATGAGTGATTTTGAAAAAGAATTAGAGAAAATGTCGCAAGAAATGGCCGATGAGCCAGAAGTGAAGTTGCCTTCTATTGAAGAGCAAAAAGCGATAGCGGCTGAGCTTAAACGCTTAGAAGAAGCAGGCGAACTAACGCCTGAAGTACTAGAACAGTATTTTGGTAAGTTCTACAGTACGTCTGACACACCAGTGCATTAATTGAGTTAATGATATTGAAAAACGCTGCTAATGGCAGCGTTTTTTATACCTTTCATATTTATCGACAATGCTAAATGGCACTTAGGAACAAGAGCCTTTATCACAAATGTGCGTAGCATTTTTACCATGCTTAATTGACTGCTTGCGTTAGTCATATAAGCGGCTTAAATTGGCGTTAATGGTTCTCGCAGCTACCCACGCATTGGGTTTAACTAAGGACAGAGTTTGCCTTTTTGTGGGATGCTGTCGATTAAATAATCACCGCGTGGATTATGATGAATGGTCCCGTGCCAAATTTCTCCATTTTGCAACTCCACTTCAAGTGCGATGTAGCGACCATCTTCATTTAGTGCTCGCACTTCTAAAGTTTGTTTTATCGGAGAAGATGAATCAACATTTTGCATAAAGCGATTGAGCGCTTGGTGGACATCAGCTGTGATTTTTGTTTCTTTCCAATTGGCGTATTTTTCATGAGAGTGGCATTTACTCATCGGAATCTCTGAGGTCTCTGACTCGCTTGCATAGGTGTTGAATGTAATCGCACTCACGCTAATAGCCAGCAGTACTTTTATCATTGTCTTTCCCTCGTGTTATGACGCAATTGTTATCATTTATTTATCTACTTCAAAATTTAATGTGGTCACTATTACTAGAATTGTCAAAAAAATGGACGACGTTTTCCAACTATTTAATGCCGGCAATAGCAAGATCAGGAGCTTAACAAGGGAGAGGAAGTGACCAACCAACGACAAGTGAACTCTCCGTTAGCTGGCTTATATGCTGGGATAGAACTAAGGGCAGAGCTTACCTTGTTTGGCGACACTATCGATTAAGTAATCTCCTCGAATATTGCGGTAAACAATACCATGCCAATATTGTCCATTTTCTAACTGTACCTCGATGGCGTAGTTAGTGCCGTTCACGACTTGAGTTCGTACCTGATTGACAGACTTAAGAGGCGACGCATTGTTCATACGATCCATAAACGTATTCACCGCTTGCTGTACTTCAGGTGTTAGTTGAGCTTCATGCCAACTACCTGGCATCGCTTTTTGTTGGCATATTGGAGATATTGGCTTAGTAGGCTGCGAGTTGCTGGCGCAGCCGCTAAGTGTAACTGCCGCTATCGCAGTGATAATGAAGTATCGACTCATCTATTTCTCCTTGCTCGTATCTTCAGTAGCGAGCTTTTTGTTGAATTATAATGTGATTGGAGTGTGCTTGATTGTCAAAAACATTCTGCACTTTAACGTCATGGAAAGGTCAAATTAATCGCATATATTGCACTAATTCCCGCTTAATGCTGAACTGATAGTGTGCCTTTTAAAGGTTGGTTCGTATAAACCTAAGTAAGTGTTGAACAGGGGACGTTATGAATAGATGGTTGGTTGCTGTCATTATGTCGATGATGTTAATCGGCTGTGGTACAAAATTCATTTATGACAACCTAGATTGGATTGCAATCGAGTACATTGAAGACTTCGTAGAACTGAATGAACAGCAACAGAATTTGATAAGTGAATCTATCCAGCGAGCTGCGGTTTGGCACCGTTCTTCTGAGATCCCGGCATATCTTTCTCAATTGGATGAGTTACTACTTCTAACACCTGCAACGTTAAGTCAACAGCAGTTTAAGCAACAGGAACTTAAGTTTAGAGAGCATTCTTTTCGACTGCTTGACCATTTTTTCCCTGCCATTGTTGATGTTGTTGCGAACATGAGTGATAAGCAGGTCGAACAGTTTATGAATGTGGTACGCGTTCGCCACATGCAATTTAAACAAAAGCACATAAATAGAAGTGATTTAGATCTTCGTTTTCTTTATCAAAAACGGATCGAAGAGGGTTTAATTGAGTGGATTGGTCCATTAACCGAACAACAACTGCTATTGGTAAAATCATGGTCTGAAGAACTAAAAGTGACAACACCGCTTTGGTTCGAATATCAAACACAAGTTCGTGTTGAATTGAGTAAAATGTTTGCCAATAGATCGCAACGAAGAGAGCTCGAATCGTCTCTGCATAAGATTCTCTATGATCCCCAACAATATTATTCCCAACCACTAGAGGCTCGTATTGAGCATAATTCACAAATTGGTACACGCTATTTAATTGAAATCATCAATGTGATGACGGTTAAACAGACGACACAACTTAGGAATGAGCTGACTGATTGGCGTGAAATAGCTTATGAATTAACACTATAGCTTTGGCTAAAGTTGAATATCGACGCTCGGTGAAAATGATTAGAATAGAATCAAAAAGGGGAGTGTCGTATGGATTGGTGGGTGCTCATTTGGGCGGGAGTGGTTGGTGGTGTACTTAATAGCGTTGCAGGCGGAGGGAGTTTTATTACTTTTCCTGCACTGCTTTTTGTGGGTATTCCTCCAATAGCCGCAAACGCGACTAATACTTTTGCTGTGAGTGCGGGTTATCTCAGTGGGGCTTATGGCTTTCGACAAGATATCGCCAAACAGCCAGAGGTTGTGCTACCGATTATTTTATTGAGTTTAATTGGCGGCGGCTGTGGAGCTCTTTTGCTGCTAAACATATCAGAACAGTTCTTTTATCAAACGATCCCTTGGCTGCTATTATTCGCAACCATTCTATTTGTTGCCGGTGAAAAATTGAGCCGAAAACTACCACAAACTCAGCATGCGGTGGTGTTACTTGGGGCGATACTACTACTCGTGAGTGCTTATGGTGGCTTCTTCAATGCAGGTCTAGGTATTGTTGTTTTGAGCTATCTGGTTTTGGCTAAATACAGCGACATCAATCAGATGAACGGCTTAAAGTTACTGGTTTCTAGCTGTGTTTCTTTAAGTGCTATCGCCATATTCCTATCACAAGGTGTTATCGCGTGGCTACCTGGTATGGCGGTGTTAGTTGGTAGTGTCATTGGTGGTTATGTTGCCGCGCGAGTCTCAAGGAAGATTAATCCGGCTTATGTTCGCCACTTTGTCACTCTATCCAGCGTAGCCATGACGATCTATTTCTTTGCTGATGTGTATGGTTAAACTGGGTGGTAATTGTGGTGAGTATCGCAGATTGAAATCCTGTTATCGTATTTTATTTTAATTGCGATCTAAGGGTGGTTTTTGCTTAAAAAATGGTTGGATAATAAACATGCAAGCCAAGTAGAAACTTGATTTGCCACTAACCAAACTAATCACAGTTTTGTTCGTGCTTTTCTATTATGGGAGGAGTTATGAATAAAAAGTTAGGTCAGGTGATGACAAGCAGCCGCATGATCACCTTCTTCGCATTTCTTACCGCTATCTTTGCATGGTTTTTAAGCATGCACGCACTATTTTCGTTCACCGTGATTGCATTAGTATGCGCTGCGTACGTGTACTTTAAAGACAAGTTTGCTGAGTATATGCACACACACGAGATGGTCAAAGTTCATACTGGTAAAGTGGCGATATATATTGACGAGTAATATTGACTCACTGAAATAACGACTTATTTATCGTAGCGGGTAAAAGTGGTACGTGACAAAGTATGCCTGTCGAGAAGTGCAGTTGAGGCTTCTCGACTATGAGCTTTTAGTGGAGAAAATCGGCGTCTTGTCATCTATAGTCGGGTCAGTGAATCGCTTTGATTAAAAAGCGATGCAGATCATACCGAAAGCACAGTTGGTCAGAAGCGCTTGTGGAAAATCATTCAAAATGTAGCTCTCTAAGTTGAGCAATTTACTTAGACAACAAGTATACATTTTAGAAGGATTTTGATCATGAAGCGCATTCCAGCGTTGGACTCAATTCGAGGGCTATTGCTCGTCGTCATGACGTTAAACCACTTATTTTGGATAAGTGGTGGTAACTCCATTGTGCAAATATTTACCCTGCAACCTTTTGGGCAGTTTGGTGCAGCTGAAGGCTTTATCTTAGTGTCAGGCTTTTTAGCAGGGGCAATATACAGCCGAGAAAAGTTAACCAATACACAAGTAAGAGAAAAAGCGTGGGGTCGCACACTGACGATCTATCGTTATCATATTGTCTGTATCGTTATTGTTTTTGCTTGGTTTGGTTTGTGTAACCTTTACTTACCTTGGGCGGCGCAAGCAATACAACCGAACCTCACTAGCCTAGTAGAAGCACCTTGGACGTCTTCATTACTTAGTGCGTTGTTAGTCAACAAGCCAAACTATCTTGAAATATTACCTCTGTATATTATGTATATGTTCTTGTTGCCCGGGTTAGTTGCCGCGTATCGCCGAGGTTGGATGATATGGGTGATGCTCACAAGTACTTTTATATGGAGTATAAGTGGCTATATCTCCGACAATATTTTACTTGCTTTATTCACTCCTATTGCGCCAGATCTGAGCGTACAAACAGGTTATTTTGACCCTTTTGCTTGGCAGTTTTTGTTTGTAGTCGCTTCTGCATTTGGTTATGCCGCGAATCAAGATTATTTCCGATGGTACTCCACCTCGCTCACTGCTGTTGTTGCTGTAGTCGCTACTGCTCTGTTGTTTGCTCATCATGGTGCTTTTGTTCAGTGGGGGCTACATCAAGGTGTACTTTACTCATTGGCAGATAAACCAGAATTGGGCTGGTTGCGTGTTCTCAATATTGCACTTTGGGCTTATTTGATCGCAGTTGTGATCCGCATGCGTCCTAATTGGTTGGTATTTAAGCCGCTAAGCTATATTGGGCGGCATTCTTTGCAAGTGTTTGCGTGGCATACGGTCATGATCTATATCATGGCACCGATGCTTATGTCGCAACGCTTTGAACCCTATTATGAATGGCTTGTTTTGTTGTGCGCAGCATCAATTTGGATACCCGCTTGGATGCGAGAGCACAGTGAGCATTTTTCAACAACAAAACGATGGAGTTTAGGTGGTGGAGGTGCGATAACGGCGGCTTTGATGCTATCGTTTATTTTCAGGCCTGAAGTCACTCCTACAGTAGAAGCTGACACCAATGGTCTGGCACCGCTCACGGTTAAAATTGAAAATATTCAAGGTGAGGGACCTGTTGTTGTTTTAGTGTATGCCGAGCAGGATAATCTTATGGGAATGCCAAGTATCCATGCTCAGGGGTATTCTTCACAGCAAGCGAATTCAGGAATTCAGATCGAGGGAATACCGATAGGAACATATGCGATATTCGCTTTCCAAGATAATGATGGGGATAACCAGCTTACCATTGGACCGGGTGGAATGCCGTCTGAAGGATTTGGTTACTCCAATAACCCTGCTTTGCAAGGTCCTCCCAAGATGACACAAATTCAATTTTCTCATCCCAACAAAGCTTATCAAACGATACAATTGCTCAATTTGTAAAGTATTACGTTGTTGAGCAAGCTCAATCAAGCCTCTGCCATCATGGCAGGGGCATAAAGCTGGTTATAAAGCGGCTATTAAATAGTCCAAATGGTTTTTTTCCTTGAGCCACTGCGGTAATCAATTGGTGTTAGAAGCTCAAACTCAATGTGACCATCTTCCAATGAGAGTTGCCAAAAAATCTCCGGTGCTACGCGGTATTGGTAGTGTCGATGTTGAGATAATCGCCAATAGAACTGTTCTATTTGGTTTTCCAACTGCCATACATCTTTCCCTCGCCATCGTGTTGATAGATACCTTCCTTGGCAATCTATCGTTTTCTCATAAGTCGAATGAGGTAGTTCTTGTGAATCACTCACGAAAGCGCCAAGAGAATAATGATATTGGCTATGTTTTCTTTCCATTGGATTGTGAAATACCACATTCAGATGGGTTGTTTCTTTACTTAAATGAGCCAGTTGCTGTAGCAGCGTCGATATTCTGCGTGTACCTGCCCGCTTCCTATGAGGTATAGAATCGGTCTTAATCGCGACAAAACACCCTTCAAGAGCTGTTTCGTTTCTCTTATCAAACAGTTTTAATATTGGGTCTGAGTCAATGCTTGATAAGGGTTCTATTTGGCATTTGTGATGAAGTTGTGTGGTCTGATAGTCGTAATCCCAAAATGACGGTAAGCCGGCCCAGTAATGCTGCTGCTCGTGATAAAGACGTCGATAGAGATGCTCAAAAATTGCGGGTACATAACTTGGGTTAGGCAAAGAAATTGCCGCAAGCCTGCAAGCGGGCAACCTAATTTCAAACAGAAATTCAGGAATGGAGGCATCTTTAGCAAAGGGTATCGCGATAGACATAGGATAAGTGCTTGTTGCTTTTTGGTAGTGCTGGCGAAATTCCAATATTTGTGCACGGCGAAGATCGAGTGGATCTGCCCAAGTTTCAGAGATTAAAGTTTGATACGCATTGTCGATAGCATCGATGATAACCTTGATATCTCGTTGTGAGCTATCAACGTTAAACACAAAACACCCCCAACGTGTTTCTGGTTGCGCGCACGTTGTAATAGTGAGCTGCTGTAACGTACGGTGTAGCTCGAGCTTGGCTGAATCTAATCTTTCAAAGTGAATTCGTTCTGCCCATACATCTTGCCCCAATAAACATGAAGGTGTGGCTGACGTATGTTGGCGAAAAGCCCGAGCAAACGCTTCTTGAGACTCAAAACCAAATTCAATCGCGACATCTAACACGCGGTGTTTTCCTTCCGCTAAACGATTTGCCGCCATGCTTAAAATTCGTGCACGTTGATAGTAAGAGATTGAGTAACCAGTGAGAGCTTTGAACTGATGTTGGATATAAGAGCGGCTATAACCACATTGCTTGGCAATTTCGTTGATGCTGATGGATGCAGGGAAATGGCTTTCGATGAGTTCAATAATGCACAACGTCAGGGTTTGATTCATGGTAGGCAATGTTAGTTAACGAATGCAGCCACTTTATTATTAGCGCTGAGCCAAGCAACTGTTATGACAAGATCTGCGGTGATAGTTGCGAAGCGAATCGCGTTATTCATGCCCAATCATATTGAAATAGCAAAAAGCCGATACTGGTGAGAGTATCGGCTTTGGGTATCTCCAGCTTAGTTGTCGGAACTAAGCGGAAAGAACGAGAGTGAGCATTAACTTACGATTAATGTTGCTGCTTGTTTCATTGCTTCTTTAGTTGAACATTCGACTACTTTAGCGTTGGCAAAGCGGTGAGCGTCTTTAACTTGAATATCATGAGCAAGGATAACCAATTTCGCGTTTGCAACGTCTAGGTCGGTAATGCGGTTTTGAATGCCGTTTTGACCTTGAGTTTCAACTTTAATCTTAATGCCTGCTGCTGCTCCTGCTTTTTCTAGTGCTTTTGCTGCCATGAACGTGTGCGCTACGCCTGATGGGCAACAAGTTACTGCTACTACGTCGTACTCGCCTTCGCCTGCTGCTGGAGCCACTGCTGCTTGAACTGGCGCTGCTGCTTGCTCTTCATCTGTTTCTTCTTCAGCCACTGGTTTCCAGAAGCCAACGATAAGTGCTGTTGTTAGTGAGCCTAGTGCAATACCAACTACGTACATTGGAATGTTGCTTGATACTGGCGCCGTAATCAGACCGCCCCATGGTGCGTGTAGTAGAACATCAGTTAGGAAGCCGAATACACAACCTACGATACCACCCGCGACGATTGAAGGAAGAACGCGCATTGGGTCGTTTGCTGCGAATGGGATAGCACCTTCAGAGATACCGATTGAACCCATGATTGCTGCTGCTTTACCTGCTTCTTGCTCTTCTTTGCTAAATTTTTTCTTGAATAGGAAAGTTGCAAGCGCCATACCTAGAGGAGGCGTACAGATAGCGATACCAACACCACCCATTAGCCATGGTTGAGTATCAACTTGAGTTTGAGCAAATAGCGTTGCTACTTTGTTGATTGGACCACCCATGTCGAATGCAGTCATACCACC
>Ga0193961_1000672_pt1 | contig 12800 bp, 12 predicted proteins | sample FB_4_MG_FD_140371 | JGI IMG/M metagenome (GOLD analysis project Ga0193961, IMG submission 140371) | Microbial mat bacterial communities from the Broadkill River, Lewes, Delaware, United States - FB_4_MG | ecosystem: Environmental > Aquatic > Freshwater > River > Microbial mats | place: USA...
ATTAGAAAAAGAGTTAAATAAATACATTTAAGCAATTAATTAAAAGGTTGTAATCGTTTAGATTACAACCTTTTTTTAAATTAAAATGATTAAAAAATGTTTTATGTGGTAAATATTAATGTAATAAATTATTAATACATAACTAAATATGACGAAGGGGAGGATGTAATATGTTTAAATCATCAATTACAATGAGATTGACCGCAATTGCAGTTTTGGCAATTGTAATTATTTTTGCAGGTAGTGGGGCATGGATTTTTACTCAAACAGAAAAACAATTAGTAGAAGCTACAATGGAGGATATAAGACTTAAAACTGATTTGGCAGTTGCCAATGTATCAGAAACTTTTGCTATTGCAGAACAAGTAGCAAAACAAGGGGCGCAGGACAAAAACATAAGAAAATATTTAAAAGAGGTTAATAACCATAGTCAAATTACTTCGCATCAACTATATTCAACTGTTAATCAGACGCTTATTGACTATAATAATTCATTTGATAAACTATTTTTCATATGGATTGCAAATGATAGAGCTAACTTCTTTATAGATAGCACAGAATATGTATCTGAAGTTGGTTATGAAGCAGCGTCAAGACCATGGTATAGATTAGCATTAGATACAGACGGAGTTGCTTTTACCTCTCCATATGAAGATGTAGGTTCAGGAGAATTAGTTGTGTCAGGTATTACAGCACTTAGAGATGAAAATGGAGAAGCATTTGGATTTATATCTGCAGATGTATCGTTAGAGGCTATTCCAGAAATTATGGAAACTTATAAAATTGGCGAAAAAGGAACTAACTTTTTAATAGGCAGAGATGGAGCATTTATTTATTCTGAAACAGAAGAGCATGTAAGTGAAAAAATGAATATTAAAGACATATCTGAATTAAAAACTTATGCAGATAGTGTATTACTAGGTAATCAAGGTATCGATGAAGTTAGATATGATAATAAAGATTATATTGTTGCATATGAGCCGTTGGAAATTAATGGATGGGGAATTATACAGTTAGTAGATGAAAAAGAAGCACAAGCGGAATTAAATCAGTTTACACTTATAGTTTTATTAATATTTATATTTGGAGCGTTGGTATTAGTTTCTATTATATTTATTAGTATCTATAGAACAATAAAACCTATAAAAATTGCAACAGAACATGCAAAAAAATTAGGAGAAGGTAATTTTACTGTAGATGTGCCAGAGAAATTTAAAAATAGAAAAGATGAAATAGGAGATTTATCAAAGGCATTTAATAGCATGACAATTAATTTTAGAAAATTAATTGGAGAAATAATGGAATCGGCAGAACAAGTTTCAGCAGCAAGTGAACAATTAAGTGCTACCTCAGATGCAGTATCACATTCATCTGGAGAGGTTGCTCAAACAATTGAAGAAATTGCTAAAGGAGCGACAGAACAAGCTCAAAGTACTGAATTAGGAGCTATTAAGACATCTGAATTAGGAGATTTAATTGAAGATAATCAAGGTCATATGAGTAATTTAAATGTGGCGTCAAAAGATGTTGTGAATTTAGTTGATGATGGATTAAAAATTGTTAGTGGATTAACTCAAAAGACAAAAGACACAAATGATGCAGCAAAAGAAATATTTAATGTAATTAAAAAAACAGATGAAAGTACTGGAAAAATTGGAGAAGCAAGTAATGTTATTGCATCAATTGCACAGCAAACTAACTTATTAGCTTTAAATGCAGCCATTGAAGCAGCTAGGGCTGGAGAAGCAGGAAAGGGCTTTGCCGTTGTGGCAGATGAAATAAGAAAATTAGCTGAACAATCAACTGAATCTACTAAAGAAATTGATGAAATTGTACAAGAATTGATAGAAAGTTCTAGTCTAGCGGTAGAAACAATTAATGAAGTTAATAGAATTATTCTTGAACAGGTTGAAAGTGTAAAACAAACAGAGAATAGATATCAGGAAATATTTAAAGCAATTGAAATATCAGCAGAGGCAATTGAAAATCTAAATGCTTCTGAGAAAAACATGGAAACTAAAAAAGCTGAAATTTTAGATACTATCCAAAGTTTATCTGCAATTGCAGAAGAAAATGCAGCAAGTACAGAAGAAGCTTCCGCATCTGTTACTGAACAGACAACATCTATGGAACAAATAGTTGATGCAAGCAGAAGTTTATCTCATTTAGCAGAAGAATTAAATAAAAGTACTCAAAAATTTAAAGTTAGATAATATTATACAAATAGATTATAATATTAAACAAATGAGCTATGCATTAAAATATTGTATAGCTCATTTGTTGTTTATAGAAAATTAAATTATACTAAAATTTAAATCATGATATATAATCATATATTTTAAAATATATTAATAGATAAATTTTAATATATTTTAAAATATGTTATAATTAAATGTATTAAAATATGTTAGAAACATTGATACAATTGTTTAAAAACGTTTTAAAATCAAAATAGAAGGGTAAAAAGAACTAAGGTCTATTTTGAAAAGGGGAGATTATTATGAATAAATTAAGGGCAATTATAGTTGATGATTCTAGCTTTTCAGTTGCATTAATTAAAAATATTCTTGAGAAAAAAAATATTGAGGTTGTTGATACTGCAATGACAGTAAATGACGCAGTTTTAATTGCAAAGCAACATAAACCAGATCTTATTACTATGGATGTTACACTTTTAGATGGTGACGGAATTGAATGTACTAAATTGATTAGAAATGAAAAAGTAGAGTCAAAAGTTATTATTATTAGTTCAATGAAGGATGACGAAATAATTAAAATGGCTAAAAATGCAGGTGTTAGTGGATATTTACAAAAACCAATTGATGAGGTAGAATTTCACACTTTATTAGATCGTCTATTTGCAGGTGATGAGTTATATGAGGTGCTTAGAAATCATTTTAAAGCAGCTTTTGAGGAATCTTTTTATACAAATATTAAAAGAATTATTGGAGGTAAAGTTGAAATTAGATCAATTTCAGAAGATTTAGTTCTTAGAGAGTCTTTAGGTGTTTCTGTTGCGATAGGTTTTAATGGAAGGCATTCTGGAAGAATGTTGATGGATATGAAATATGAAACATTGGAATGTATTTTTAAGAAAATTTGTTTAAATGAAAACTATACAAGAGAAGACGTTTTGGCGTTTTTTAGTGAAATAGGAAATATTATTGCAGGAAATGGAGCATCTTTATTGAATGGCTTAAATAGAGGATTGGGTATTAGAGTTGCCCCACCTACAGTATTTGGGGGAAAAGATGTTATGATGTCTTTGGGTGAATTTGAAAATGAGTCAATAGAAATAGGAACAAAATATGGTGATATTTTTCTTAATATTGGATTCAAGAAGGGAGACGAAACATGGATGTAAAAGTTATAAATCCCTTTGTTGCATCTATCACAAGTGTGTTGCCGCAACTAGGATTTCAAAATATAGTTAGAAAAGATATAAAATTAAAAAGTAAAAAAATTAAGTCAAGTGGAGTGATTATGGTAATTGGTATTGTGGGAGATAGAAAAGGGAATGTTGCCTATGGTATTGATATGGAAGGTGCAAAAAAAATTGCCTCAATTATGATGATGGGAATGCCTGTAAATGAACTTGATGATATGTCAAAAAGTGCTTTATCGGAATTATCTAATATGTTGACTGCAAATGCAAGTATAAATTTTTCAAATGATGATATTAATGTTGATATATCTGTACCTACTTTAATGTATGGTGATGATATTGAAGTTAATATGAATAGTGAACAAATTGTGAGTGTTGGATTTGATGTAGATGGAGTTTTGTTTGAGATAAATGTTGCTTTAAATTAATTATCAAAAGTGAACTTAAAAGTTCGCTTTTTTAATGCAGAATTATAGCAAAAGATAAATTTAAAATTATCTTTTGCTATATAATTACTATTTAGTATTTAATTGAATTTGGTGTTCTAGGAAAAGGAATAACGTCTCTAATATTTTCGATTCCAGTTATAAATCTTGTAAATCTTTCTATTCCCAATCCAAATCCACTATGGATACATGAACCATATTTTCTTAAATCTAAATACCACTCATATTCATTTATATCAAGTTCTTTTTCAATAAGTCTATTTTTTAACTTTTCATAACTTTCTTCTCTTTGACTTGCTCCAACGACTTCACCTATTTCTGGAAAGATTAAATCGGTTGCTGCAACTGTTTTGTTGTCATCATTTAATTTCATATAAAATGCTTTTTTGTCTTTGGGATAATCAGTTATAAACACAGGTTTTTTAAATATCTGATCTGCTAGAAATTTTTCGAATTCTGTTTGAATTCCTATACCCCAATAAATTTTATGTTCAAATTTAGATTGATGTTCTTTTAGTATATCTATTGCCTTTGTATAGGTTATTATTTCAAATGGAAAATCTATAGTGTTTTGCAATTGTTTAATTTTGCCAGGAGAAATATATTTATCAAAGAAAAGCATTTCTTCTTTAGCGTTTTTTAGCACATAATTAATAACGTATTTCACTAATGCTTCGATTAGTTCAATTGTATCACTCAAATCATAAAAGGCAATTTCGGGTTCAACTTGCCAAAACTCTGCAGCATGTCTTGTTGTATTTGATTTTTCAGCTCTAAAACTAGGACCCAATGTATAAACATTTCTATAAATCATACAAAAAGGTTCTAAGTGTAGTTGTCCACTAACACTTAGAGATGTCTTTTTGCTAAAAAAATCTTGTGAATAATCTATAGAACAATTTTTAGATTGCAAATAATCATAATCTAAAGTTGAAATTGCAAATGTTTCACCAGATCCTTCACAGTCACTTGATGTTATACAAGGGCTTGTGATATAAACAAAATCGTTTTCCTTTAGAAAAAGTTGAATTCCTTCAGTTATTATAGAGCGAACTTTAAAAACAGCAGAAAAAGTATTTGTTCTAGGTCTTAAATGAGCAATAGATCTTAAATATTCAAAACTTAATTTTTTCTTTTGTATTGGATAATCTGAATTAGAAGCACCTAAAAGTTTTATTCTATTTGCAGTTATTTCATAAGGCTGTTTTCCATTAAGAGTAAGCATGAAAATACCTTCTATAAAAAGACATGCGCCTATAATTAATTGTTTTAATTGCGAGTCATCTAAGTTTAGTATAACTACTTGTATAGTTGAAAAATAACTACCGTCATAAAAATCAATAAAACATATATTTTTTGATTTTCTTATAGATCTTATCCAACCCGATAAAGTCACTGTTTTGTTATTATAATAATCCTTTTTAGAAATTAATTGTTTAATTGTATTTGTTTTCATTGATATACCTCCAAAATTTATTAAATAAATGCGCGCACATATATTTTTGTATAAAAAAAACAGCGAATGAGGTAAGCCTCATCGCTGTAAATTTTTAAAAAATTAATCACAACAAATTGAGCCAAAACCAATACAAGATGAAGTTGTATTGAAATTGGCATTATTTAATGAATAAATTGTACATACTTTTACTTGCATTTGTTTCACCTCCAATTTTTATATAGTATATATGATGAATTTTTGAATGTCAAATAGAAAAAGTGTTTATTTATAAATTTTCATGTGATACAATGTCAATACAAATGACAAGACAGGAGATGGGTAAGTGAGTACTAGAGATATAATGGCATTAGAAAAAATATATAGTAATATGGGGAAAAAACAGATAAAACAAATTGAAAATTTTAATAAAAATGATACCATTCTTATAATAATGGATTTAAATAATGGATTTGTCTGTAAGGGAAATCTACAAAGTGATAATGTCAAAAAAATAGTAGATGAAGCTAGAATTATTGCTAAAAGATTTGAAAAAAGAGAGATAAAATCAATTGCATTTACAGATGCACATAATGAAAATTCGGTAGAATTTAAAACGTTTCCAAGACATTGTATAAATAATACATATGAAAGTGAAATTATAGATGAGTTTTTAGATATTAAAGATATGTCTATAATTAAAAAAAATTCAACCAATGGATTTAATACTAAAAAATTTCAAAACTGGCTTAAAAATAATAAAGAAATAAAGAATTACGTAATAATTGGAGATTGTATAGATATATGTGTTTTACAATTTGCATTATCGTTAAAAGCATATTTTAATGAAATGGATGCTGAGTCATCAATCGTAGTTCCAATTGAAGGGGTAGCGACTTATGATGATGGAGAGTTGCATAATAGCAAATTATTAGGGAATATTTCACTTCAAATAATGGAAAATGCAGGCATTGAAATAGTTTCAAATATTGAATAAAATAATATAAAAAAAATAGTATAATTATACTATTTTTTTTATGTCTATATATTGAAAATAATTACTATTTTGAAAGCTGAAATAAAAAAGCGCCACCTATTAATAAAACTACTCCCATTATTCTACCAGGAGATAATGGAATTTTGTCTAACCCAAATAAACCAAAAGTGTCGGCGAATAGCGAAAATAGAATTTGAATTAGTATCATAACAGCGATTGCATAACTAGCTCCTAAAAAATTTATACTTTTAATTATACTAAAAATAATAATAACACCTACAACTCCTCCAAATAAGTAAGGAATAGGCAATTCAGAAATAGATTTAAAATCTTTAAATGAATTAGTTAATATAACAATTACGCAGCAAGTTAAAAAACCAACAAAATGGACTAATGTTGCGGTTCCGAGTGTACCTAAAGAGTTACTAACTCTTGTGTTTAAAATATTTTGAAAACTAATAGCTAATCCTGCAAGGATAGCAAAAAATAAACCCCACATATAATTTCTCCTTATATATATAATTGTGTTGTAGCATATTTTTTTAATGCATTTGAATCAAGTATAGTAAATTGATATTTTTCTCTTATAATTATATTTTCCTTAGTTAATTTTGAAATTACTCTTCTAAGATGTCTAGGGCTAGTTCCTAATAACTCTGCAATATTTTTTAATGAATCCGTGTGTAATTCATAAGTTCTAATATTTGCATTGTTAAAAGATAATAAATAGCTAGAAAATCTATTTATTAATGGATATAATAAATTAATACTAGCAGCATTTGATAAAGTGTAAAGTTTATATCCTAGCTCTTTGTTAATGTAATGCATAAACGGCATATAATTATAAGCATAATTTATTATATCCTGCTTGTCATAATAAATTAATCGAGAATTTTCTTCACATGTAACAAGTGATTGAATTTTTATATCATTAAAAATTTCCAACTCACCAACTACCGACAAGGGATGACTAAATCTTAATAATAATTGTTGGCCATTAGGTAGTGGGGCAGTTGTTTTTAATCGCCCCTCAACTAAAAAAAATAATTTATTAATAAAATCTCCTTGAGCACATAAAATATCTTTTGATTTAAGCGACATTATATTTGATTTAATCAATAGGTTTTCTGGTAAAATATCAAAGAATTTATATTTATCTATATAATAATTTATATCTTCTAAGTTTGACATAGTTTCTCCTAAACAAATAATATTTTATTTGATAATTATAACAAATGACAGGACATATGTCCTATTGTTTATTATAATATAAAAGAAGAATAAAAGCATAAAATTTTAAGGAGGCACAAAATGAAACCAATAATAGGTATTACAACTAATAGTAACCAAGAAAAAATTCATCAAATGAGTTCTGTTTCACAAGAATATATTCAATCTGTAATAAGAGCGGGAGGCATACCAATTCTAATTCCAATTCAACAAAATAAAGAAGATCTTATGAGATATATTCAACTTATTGATGGATTGTTACTAAGTGGTGGAGTAGATATAGCGCCATTTATTTATGGTGAAGAACCAATACATAAAATGGATAGCATTGATTATAAAAGAGATTATGCTGAAGAAATATTATTTCAAGAGGCATATGCGCAGAATAAACCAATTTTAGGGATTTGTCGTGGAATGCAATTTATAAATATTTCTTTAGGAGGGACATTATATCAGGATATTGAAGCCCAAATTGAAAATTCTTTTGAACATTCACCTAAAAATATGCCGAGGAATCAAGTTTTCCATAGTATAGATATAAAAGAAAATAATATATTATATGATATTTTTTCTAGAGAAAAAGTTTTGGTTAATTCGTTTCATCATCAAGCTATAAAGGAATTGGCAGATGATTTAGAAGCTATTGCATATTCCAAAGATGATTTAATTGAAGCAATTTGGAATCCTAAAAAGAAATTTGTACTTGGAGTTCAATGGCATCCAGAGATGTTAACGATTAGCTATCCAGAATTTTTACAAATATTTAATGGTTTTATTTGGGCATGTAAGCAATAATAAATAATAGAGCCAAACCTCTGATTATATCAAGAAGTTTGGCTCTCAGCGATGTTGTGCACATGAAATAAAATATTCAATTGTAAAACGTATTCTCTCTATAGTCATCCCTCCTAGCGTAAAAAAATGGGAATGCGTCTTTGATACAAGTTACTAACTAACAAAAGTGTTACAGATAATAATCTGTAAAAATGTCCACTTCATCGCTTCTATATAAAAACTCCACATGAAGTTTTCTCATTTATTATTTACCCATTGATTTAAATTCTAAACATAAATTTTAAAAAACGGGTTTTTTAAATCCACGACCGTGAACTTCAGATACATCTATAATTGAAATAAAGGCATTAGGATCACAATCTAATAATATTTTTTTTACATTTGAAAGTTGTCTTGATGATATAGTACAGTAAAGAATTTGACGCTGTGATTTAGTATAGGCGCCATATCCATCTAAAATAGTAACACCTCTCTTAATAGATGAAATAAGTGATTTAGAGCATTTCTCACCTTTATCTGTCACAATTAAAAGAGTTTTTTTGCGATCAAGTCCGTCTAAAACAATATTTACAACTGATGAAGAAATGTACATACTTATTAATGTGTAAACGGATAAAGTTAATGAGTTTATAAATAATCCCATTCCTACTACAAAAATATTAATTGTGAACATTAAAGTTGAAATACCTATTGAATATTTTTGTTTAAGTATAATTGAAATAATATCACTGCCACCAAGAGAGGCTCTTTGTTTAAATATAATACCACCACCAAGACCAGTTAAAACTCCACCAGCAATTGCTGAAGCTAAAACATCATCAATGGCAATATACTTTTGAAGAGGAAGCGTGATAACTAAAAATCCAGAAAAAAGAAACATACTTAATAAACTGATTAAAGTAAAATCAAGATCAACTTTTTTTAAACCGATAAGAAATATAGGAATGTTTAAGATTATAACTAAAAGACCAGTAGGAATTTTGGTTATATAAAATAGTAAAATTGCTATTCCTGAAACTCCACCTGCTAATAGATTATGTGGCGTAATAAAAAGATTTACACCTAAAGAAAGAATAAAACAGGCTATAGTTATTAAAAGTAAACGTTTAAATAATGGAAAGGATAATTTTGTCATATTGTCACCTCGTTTTGATTATTATTTAAGTGTATTTTATCATAAAATAGATATATTATTTGATTTAATATAAAAAAATTCAAAAGTATAATGGTGGTAAAAATGTTTCAATATATTGAAAAAATTGATATTATATAAGAGGGAGGGATTATTAATGAAAAATTATTTGATTACTGGTGGTACTAGAGGCATTGGACTTGGATTAGCAGAGGAATTATTAAAAAAGGGACATAGAGTTGTTCTGAATTATGCAAATAATGATAAACAAGGGTTAGATGCGTACAATAGTTTATGTTTAAAGTTTGATAAAGATATGATCTTGATATATAAAACATCGGTAAGTGATTACAATAATGTTGAGAAAATGTTTAATCAACTTAATGAAGATATAGGTCAAATAGATGGATTAATTAATTGTGCAAGCATAAATAAAGATGAATATATTGATGATTTAAATCAAGACAAATGGCAAAAAGTTATAGATACAAACTTAACAGGAACTTTTTATTGTTCGAAATTCTTTTGTAAACAATACAGTGGAAGCGATGGTGTAATAATAAATATTAGCTCGGGTACTGCAGTTCATGGAAGAAAGAAGGGTGCTAACTATTGCAGTTCTAAGGCAGGAGTAATTAATTTGACAAAAGATTTTGCGTTAGAATATGCACCTAAAATTAGAGTTAATTGCATTGGTCTAGGAATGATTTACACTAAAGAAGTAGAAGATAGATATAATTTAAAAAATGATTTATATAGAGAAGAAATTGAAAAACAAATTCCTATGAATAAAATTGGAAGTATAAGTGATGTATCTAGCTTAGCATTGTTTTTAATTGAAAAAGCTACATATATTACAGGACAATTAATATATGTAAATGGTGGAATGTATATGCATTAAGATAAATTTCATAAAATGAATTTAATTTAAGTAGTAGTAAAAGCTGATTTTAATCAGCTTTTTTGATTTTATTGGGAAAAATCTTAAAAAAATGAAAAATAATCCACAACCAATAAATCTTTATAACGTATTCTTTTAATTTCTCTTTTTGAGTACTTTTTAGGAGGATTTTTCGTTTTTGAAAAAATTTTTATGTCATAAAAACTATGAAAAAAGAATGTAAAATAACATAGAAATAATATAATAAAGTGCTGTTAATTAATTCTAAAACACGTTATAATAATAACGAAATGATTGATAAAATATTAACGTTAAATTTATAACAACGGGGGGATTAAATGAAAAATCAAAAAAGAAAAGATATATTAATTGTAGGGGCAGCTTTATTTGCTATGTTTTTTGGTGCAGGCAATTTAATTTTTCCACCTGCTATTGGCTTAGAAGTGGGAGGAAATTGGATTTTTGCAATGATTGGTTTTTTTATGACAGGAATTGGGATGCCATTATTAGGTATGATCGCAATTTCAAAAGTGGATGGGGATATTGAAAAATTTGGACAAAATGTTAGTAAAAAATTTGCGATAACATTTGGAGTAATTATTGTTTTAGTTTTAGGACCATTAATGGGAATACCTAGAACGGGAGCAACAACTTTTGAAATGGGAATTAATCCTTTATTTCCAGAAATACCATCAGTTGTAGCAACGTTTATTTATTTTGGAATTACTTTGATTATGGTATTAAAGCCAAGTACAATAGTTGATAAAATTGGAAAAATTTTAACACCTATTTTATTAATTTTACTATCATTGATTATTTATAAAGGAATATCAAATCCTATGGGAGTACCTGTTGAGTCTTTAAATAATGCTTTTTCTACAGGATTTGCAGGTGGTTATCAGACAATGGATGTGTTTGTGGCTATTTTATTAGGTGGAATAATCATGCAAACACTTTCACATAAGGGATATAAAGATAAAAAAGAAAGAATGAAAATGATACCTAAGGCAGGTATGATTGCAGCATTAGGACTTGCGGTTGTTTATGGAGGATTATTATTTTTAGGTTCAAGGGCTAATGGAATATTGAATCCGGATATTGCAAGAACTGAATTAATGGTTGAAGTTGTGAGATTTATATTAGGGCAAGTGGGAACTTTATTTTTAGGAATATGTGTTATGTTTGCATGTTTAACGACATCTATTGGTCTTACAGCAGTGGTTGGAGAATTTTTTGAACACATAACCAAGGGGAAAATTAAGTATAAAATAGCAGTTGTCAGTAGCTGTATATTAAGTTTTGTTATTTCTAATGTAGGAGTTGATATGATAGTTAGAGTTGCAGGTCCAATATTGACTGTTGTGTATCCTGTGGCAATAGTATTATCTATATTAAATATTGGAGATAAATATATTGAAACTAAAACATCATATAGGGGAGCTGTAATATTTACAATGATTATTTCATTTATTGAAGGATTGTATCAATTAGGAATTAAATTGCCTTACCTATATAATTTATCAAATCAATTACCGTTTGCGGAAAGTGGATTTGGTTGGATAATACCAGCTATGGTTGGATTTATGTTGTATGGTATTAGTGAAAATAAAAGACGTACCCGCAAAAAGAAATTTGCTTTTAATAGGTAGTATTTATTTGACGAAAAAATTCAAGCGAAAGCTTGAATTTTTTTTGAATTCATTAAAAGTTAAAATATAGAAATTATAAAAAACAGCAAATATAGAGATTAAAATCTATATTTGCTGTTTGGAATCATGTAATAAAATAATTAGTATTTTTTGTAATCACTAGCTTCTTCTTTTTTTTGAGTCTTAATTCTATCGATTATTAGACATACTATTAATAATAAAACAGTTACTGAAATAATAATAAACATAATTGGTATTAAATAAATTGCTTTAGCAATAAAGCTTAGTATTGTAACTGAAAGAATTAATATAACTAATAACCAACTTAGTAATTTTATCATATTATTACTCCTTTAAGGTGTTATAACTTCAACTTCTGAATTAATATTTTCAGTAGAGGGGATAAGGGTTGTTGAATTTTCATTATCTGTTATAGGATTGCCAAATTCATCATAATCAATATTTGGATATAATGGATTGCCGAATTCATCATGAGTAATTGGTTGAATAGGATTGCCAAATTCATCATACTGGACTCCGTCTCCAAATAAAGTAGTAAATTCCGTTGGTAACATATAAATATAATCCATTGGTTCAAAATTTTGATGTTCTTCAGGTAAATAACCTTCAGGTCTCGTAATAAATACTTTTTGTTCAATTAATTCATATGGAGTAAGTGGTGTTGCTAATTTACCATCTAATGTACAAACATTTGCCGAAACATGAGTTTCACAAACTTCAGTTGGTACAGTACCTTCCAAGAATAATTCGGTTATTACAGTACTTCCACGAGGATCTTGTGAACATAAAGGAGATGGTAATTTCCCTGA
>Ga0193961_1000673_pt1 | contig 12785 bp, 14 predicted proteins | sample FB_4_MG_FD_140371 | JGI IMG/M metagenome (GOLD analysis project Ga0193961, IMG submission 140371) | Microbial mat bacterial communities from the Broadkill River, Lewes, Delaware, United States - FB_4_MG | ecosystem: Environmental > Aquatic > Freshwater > River > Microbial mats | place: USA...
GATATAAATATTTTAATGCAAAGAGCAAAAAAATATTTTGCTACATGTGGACTTAGTCAAATTCAACTTGTTGAATTAACTACTATAATCTCAGAACTGGGATATAATATCATAAAATATGCTGGATGTGGTAGTATAGAGTTAGGAATAGATAATAAAATTATTACAATAATTGCATCGGACAAAGGGAATGGCTTTGTTGATATTACAAATGCGATCAAAGAAGGTTATAGCTCATCGGGAACATTGGGATTAGGTTTGGGAACAGTTATCCGAATAAGTGATGAATTTTATATAGAAACATCTAATAATGGTTCTAAAATAACGGTTATAAAAGGGATAAATTGATAGATTTTTTTGAAAAAATTGTTCCTTTTCATCAATTGGACAATTGTGGTGATTTCTCTATAGTAGAGGAAACGGATGAGTATTATTTTTGTTGTATTGGTGATATTGGTGGTCATGGGAGTGCATCTGTTTATGAAATTGCTTGTACTATAAAAGAGTTTATTTTATTACATATTGATTTAGAATTAGAAACAATAATACATTTAGTTCATAAACAAGTTATTTTAAAAAAGAATGGTATGACGCTTCTATTAGCAAAGGTTTTTAAAACTGCACCTCTTTTATCTTTTGTGAGTGTTGGAAATGTTAAAGGGATAGTCTTTAAACCTTCAGGAAAAATACATAAGTTAGAATCTCAAGATGGTATCGTTGGCTATACAATGCCTCATACTATAATAACCAATATTATTAAGATAGAGAATTTTGATACAATTATTTTAAACACAGATGGTGTATCACTTAGTCATACGCGTATCTCTTTATCATTGATGAAACAAAATTGTGAAATTATTTCTAATGAGTTGTCAAAACAATATTCTAAAAATGATGATGACAGCTTATTGTTAGTGTTGAAATACAATGGAAATGAAAATTATACGAAAATAGATACTGTACATTTTAGAAAAGATAAAAAAAGTTACAAAAAACGAATTGTTTTACAACAACCTACTTTAATAAAAAATTCAGATAAATTTAGAAGAAAGACACATGATGTCGTTCAATTTGATGATGAATTTAAACTTATTAATATTTTTGCAAATGATCCCAAAAATAAAGAAAAATTAAATAAAATATTGGATTTTTTTAAGATTGAAAATAAAAGAATGATTCAAACTATCTTGTTTTTACTCGAATTACAAGAGAAAGAATCAACAAATATTACTATTTATTATCATAACAAAATAATACAATTTACAATGCAAATTTCAGATAATTATAATAAAATTATCTCTTCTCTTTTCTTATCTTACAAAGTAGAGCAAGATTTGCTTTTAGTTGATATAGAAGCAAATCATTTTTTGTATAATCAAAATTTATTTTGTGACTTTCAAGAATTATTACAGTTTGGACTTGATGAAAATGCTATGATGTTAAATAAAAAATTACAAGAAGAAGTTGATAAAAAACTTAATGAGTTACAAGAAAAAGAAAAACTAAATCAACATCTTACAAATAAAGCTTATATTGATAACTTAACAGGTGCTTTCAATCGTTATAAATTTGAGGAAGTATTTGAATATGAATTATCACATTTTAAAAGATATAATCGTATATTTTGTGTTGCAATGATAGATATTGATCACTTTAAGAAATTTAATGATACATTTGGACATCTAATAGGTGATGAAGTATTAATTATGCTAGCACAAGAATCCAAAAAAGTGATAAGAAAATTAGATATATTTACTAGATGGGGAGGGGAGGAGTTCCTTGTTTTATTTCCTGAAACATCGTTGGAAAACTCTTTCATTAGTGCGAATAAATTAAGAGAGAGTATCGCTTCTTTAGTACATCCCATCGCTGGAAATATTACAGCTAGTTTTGGAGTGAGTCAAATTTATAAAGATGATACACTAGATTCTATATTAAAAAGATGTGATGATGCTTTATATAAGGCAAAAGAAAATGGAAGAAATAGGGTAGAGGTAGCTATTATTGATGATAATCAGATGTAAAACAATTCAGTTTTTTTCTGAAATAATCATACCTTTACAATAAATCCGCTAAACTTCTCTAAATTTTAAACAAGGATAAAACTTGGGTTTTATAACTTTTCTGATTGTTTTATCAATCTTAGTATTTATACATGAATTAGGACATTTTACAGTTGCTCGCCTTTTAGGAGTTAAGGTATATGTTTTTTCTATAGGATTTGGAAAAAAACTTATCTCAAAACAGTGGAAAGGAACCGAATGGTCTTTTTCATTGATACCTCTTGGTGGTTATGTCAAAATGAAAGGTCAAGAGGATCTTAATCCTATATTGGCCAATAATGACAATGATAGCTATAATGTCAAAACACCTTTTGAAAAAATATTGATTTTACTTGCAGGTCCTTTGGCTAATTTTTTATTGGCTTTCGTTTTGTATATAGGTATAGGACTTTTAGGAAATAATCACCTCACAGCGACTATTGGAAAAGTGGTAGAAAACTCACCTGCTCAAAAAGCTGGATTGATGGTCAATGATGAGATCATCAAAATAAATGAATATGTTATCAAAACTTGGGATGATTTGAGTGTGATCATTAAAGATTCAGATAATCCTCTTAAATTTTATGTCAAAAGAGATGGAAAAATAAAAACGCTGATAATTCGACCACAATTGAGTGATTCTGAAAACATGTTTAAAGAAAAAATCAAAAAAAGAATGATAGGGATAGCGCCAGCTCCTAAAGTAGTGAAAATATTTTATTCTCCAATAGAATCACTCTCTTTTGCCTATGATAAAACAATTGAGTCAAGTAAGATGATATTTTTAGGTGTTCAAAAACTTATTCAAGGGATTATTCCTAGTAGTGAGATAGGAGGGGTTATAAGTATAGGTACAGTTATAGCAGATGCAAGTCAATCAAGTTTTATAGCACTTTTGACTATTATGGCATTGATTTCTGTCAATTTGGGTGTGTTAAATTTATTGCCAATTCCTGCACTTGATGGGGGTCATATTATGTTTAATTTATATGAGATGATTACACGAAAAAAACCAAGTGATAAGGTGCTAACAGTATTGACTGTTGCTGGTTGGGCTATTTTATTGGGGCTTATGTCTTTGGGAGTTTATAACGATATTGTAAGATTGTTGGATTAAATTCTCTATTTTAATTGTATTTAATCAATTTAACTGTAACATCTTCATATTAAAAAATAAGGAGACAAAATGTCAAATACAACAGAGATAGAAAAAATTACTTTAGCAAATACAAAAAAAGGTGTAATTACTGTATCTAATATTACAGAACCTTATGGAGTAGGAAGTGGAGAAGTTACGAGTATTGGTATCTCACTAACTGGAAAAGAACCTGAGTGGAAAGTACATATTCCAAAAGAAAATATCGATGAAGTGATCGCTGCTTTACAAAAATCTAAATAATACTAAGAGACAATTTTATTGTAAAATTGTCTCTCTTTTTCCTAAAACCTTTCCTTATTTTATCAACTAATTATTTATTGTTCATATTGTATTAATCTAAATCTGTTATCATTTTACAAATTTTAGTTTGGAGTTTAGATATATGAAAAATATTTTAATCGTAGTTTTATTTGTGGTGTCATTGTTTGCAAATAATAATGACTTTTTAGAACCAAAAGATGCTTTTGAAGTTTCGATAGAACCAAAAGAGTTAGGATTACAAATCAATGTAAAACTAGATAAAACAATTTATCTGTATGATGAGTTTTTGCAAGTGGTTCTTTTACCTCAAAATATAGATATCACTAAAGAGCTTACCTTTCCAAAACCTACTAATTATGATGATTTTATTGTCCATTTTCATGGGATGCAAGTAGATGTTCCTTTTAGTCTTATAGAACAAAAAATTGGAAAAGAAGCATATGAGTTGCAGTTTAATTATCAAGGGTGTTCTAAAAAAGGGCTTTGTTATTCTCCTATGTCAGAATCAATCAAGATAGATGGAAAAGATTCAAGTATAGCTGTAGATACAAAAAAAGAGATAGTGAACACTACAGTCAATCTAAATGAAACAGATTCTATTACACAAACCTTACAAAGTGGTAGTATTTTACTTGTATTAGCTACATTTTTTGGTTTTGGTTTATTACTTTCGTTAACACCTTGTATATTTCCTATGATTCCTATTTTATCAAGTATCATAGTACAACAGTCCAATAAAGAAGGTGGAAAAATGTCCGCATCAAAAGGACTTTTTTTATCTGTTGTATATGTACTTGCTATGAGTGTAGCTTATACATTTGCAGGGGTATTAGCAGGTTTATTTGGTGCAAACTTACAAGCAGCACTTCAAGATCCTATCGTGATATCTGTATTTGCAGCTATCTTTGTACTTTTGGCATTTTCTATGTTTGGGTATTTTGAGATAGGACTCCCTCAAAGTTGGCAAACAAAACTTAATAAAACAAGTAATGATAGTAGTAAAAATGGTGGTATTGCAGGGGTTGCTGTGATGGGATTTTTTTCTGCCCTTATAGTTGGTCCTTGTGTCGCTCCACCGTTGGCAGGTGCTTTAGTTTATATTGGTCAAACTGGTGATGCCTTTTTGGGTGGAGCTGCTCTATTTGTGATGAGTTTGGGTATGGGAGTGCCTCTTTTGGCTATTGGTGTGGGTGCTGGAAAATATATGCCAAAACCAGGTGGTTGGATGGAAACTGTTACGAAAATATTTGGTATAGTGATGTTGGCTATTGCACTGTGGATGATAGAGCGAATTATAAGTGGAACATTATTTATGTTTCTAAGTGCATTTTTACTTTTGGGTATGGCATTGTATCTACAAGTGTTTAAACATATCATTGTGCGACTTATTACTACTATTATTTTTATCTATGGTGGTATTGTATTTACAGGAGCGGTGAGTGGCTCTACTAATGTACTTGATCCTTTGGAGAACTTTAAAGGTGGAGCAAGTAGTGTTAAAAAAGAAAAACTTGATTGGTTATATGTAAAAACAGTAGCAGAACTAGAAGATGTAGTGAAAAAATCTTCAAAACCTATTATGGTTGACTTTTGGGCTACTTGGTGTGTAAGTTGTAAAGAGTTTGATAATATCACTTTTAAAGATAAAACAGTGTTAAAAGAGCTTAGTAATTATCAATTAGTCAAAGTAGATGTAACAAAAAATACAGAAGATGACAAAGCTTTGATGAAAAAGTTCAATCTTTTTGGACCACCTGCGATGATTTTTTATCAAGATGGGAAAGAGTTAGAAAACAAAAGAATAATAGGCTTTAAAAATGCCAAAGATTTTTTAGAAAATATCAATAAATAATATGGATTTATTTGTATATATTGAACGAGGGGGAATAATAGTAAATATTTTAATAGCTATGAATATTATAGGATTTACTATTATGTTATGGAAAAGTTTTGTATTTTATAAATCAAATAAAAATCAAGATATAATAGCACAAAGTATTATATCTCAACTCAATCAACAAAGTGATTTTCAGCTTGCCAATATTCACTCAAATATTGCAGTTGAAATAAATAAAATAGAATATGGTTTGAACACTATTAAAATAATCGCTTCACTTTCCCCTTTGATAGGATTGTTGGGAACAGTTGTAGGGATATTGAACTCTTTTGATAGTATTAGTCACTTAGGATTGGGTGATCCAACTGTATTTTCAAGTGGAATTAGTATCGCTCTTATTACTACGGTGGCGGGTTTGATCGTAGCTATTCCTCATTATATTGGATATAACTATTTTATTGGAAGTTTAGATAATCTTGAGATAAAACTCGAAAAACAAATATTAGATACCATTGCAGTTCGATGAGAAAACATAGAGAAGCCTTAACTCCCGATATTACGCCACTGATTGATATTGTTTTTATATTGCTGATATTTTTTATTGTAAGTTCTGTTTTTAAAAAAGAGGAGTTAGCTTTGGATTTGACTCTTCCTAGTGCAACAGCTCAAGAGTTTGAGGTGGAGATAAAACAGATTAATATAGAGCTTTCGACAAATAATTTGGCTTATTTGGGTAAAGTTATTAGTTTTGCTCAATTAAATTTTGAATTGTCCAAACTACTGAAAAGAGATAAGCCTGTCATTATAAGAATAGACAAAGATGTAAAATATGAAAGAGTAGTTCATTTACTTGATATAGTACAAAAAAACTCTTTTGATAACTTATCTCTAGTGACAAAAGAGCAATAAAGAGTATCAATATTTAAAATAAACTATGCTACAATCAACATTTTAAAAAAAGGAATACTATGCAAATAATTCAAAAAAAAATTCAAAAAAAGAAAAAAGCTTTTTCATTGATGGAGTTGATGGTTGTTATTATCATCCTCGGACTTTTAGCCTCATTTGTTTTACCGAGTCTTACAGGTAAAAGTGAAGATGCAAAACAAAAAATAACTTGTGTACAGATGAAAAGTATAGGACAAGCCTTAAAAATGTATAAAATAGACAATTCATCCTATCCATCTACAGAAGAGGGACTTCCTGTAAAATATTTCGAAGATGAAAAACTTCCAAAAGATAGTTGGGGAAATAACTATATTTATACTTTTGATGAAAACGATTTTGAGATAATCTCTTTAGGAGCCAATAAAAAAGAGGGTGGAGATGATGATATTTATTATAGTAAATGTGGTGAAAAATAGTTAGTGAAACAACTCAAAGGATTTACACTTTTTGAGATAATTATATCTATTATTTTAGTCTCTATTCTCTATGCATTTGCGATTAATAGTTTTCAAGGAAAGAGTGAAAAAAAGATAAAAGTGACACTTGATACTTTGAAACAAGAGTTATTGGCGATTGATTATGAAAATGAGGTCAAACTTTATTGTATTGAAAACGATTTGAGTTGTTTTCTTTTTGTCGATGGAGAGTTGCAAAAACAAAAAATAGAAGGGCTTTTTAGCTTTGAACCTCTTGTATACGAATACAATAAAGAGTTAGATATTGTTGATTTTAATCCTTTAGAGTTGGAAAAACTTCAAAGTTATAATGTTGTTTTTGAATACGCTTGTAGTACAAATCGAAAATGTACCGAATCAATAGTTTTTGAAAATGAAAAAGGATATATATTTAATGATATTTATATGCAGCCAAAAATAGTGAAGAGTATAAGTGAGATAGAAAATTATTTTGAAGATACAATCCAAGAGGTAAAAGATGCTTTTTAAATATACTGGATTTGATAAAAATGGCAATAAAGTTACGAATAAAATAGAGTCTAGTACTTTAGAATTGGCAAAAAAACAGCTCAAACAAAAAAAAATAATTTATACAAAAATCAATGAAGATAAATTTAGTTTTTTTGAGTTAAATCTTTTTAAAAGAAAAATAAAATTAAAGGCTTTGGTACTCTCAACAATCACAAGAGATTTGAGTATTTATCTTAATTCTGGTATATCACTGTTGAATGCGGTGAAACTGTTAAGTCAAAGATACCAAAAAGACAAAAAACTCAACCCTTTTTTTATCTCTATCATCTCTTATTTGGATGAGGGAAAAAATTTGTACACAAGTTTGGTAGAGCAAAAAATAATTGAGTTACCTGAGTTTTATCTGCAATCTATCAAGATAAGTGAAGATGGTGGAATTTTACAATCTGTTTTGGTGGAGTTGGCTGACTATTTGAAAGAGCAAGATAAACTCAATAAACAAATCAGTTCAGCGATGGCATATCCGATGTTTATCATCGCTGTTTCTTTTTTGATGGTTGGATTTATGCTCAGTTTCATTGTCCCTAAGATAACTGCTGTGTTTGAGCAAAATGGTCAGGCATTGCCTCCTATGACGGAGTTTGTGATAGATGCAGGGGATTTTGTAACAAACTATTATCATCTTCTTATCATCTCTTTATTTGCTTTTATTTTACTTTTTACTTTTATGGTGAAAAAATATCCTCAATTTAAATATACCATAGATACATTTATGTTAAAAATTCCTTTTATTGGAAGTCTTATCGAAATAGGAGAGTTAAGTCGATTTGCTTATATGAATTCTATTTTGATAAAATCTGGTATCCCTATCGTACAGGCTTTTAAACTAGGGAGTAATATACTCAAAAATTCAGTGATAAAAAAGCTTTTTACAGATGCGAGTATGGAGGTAGTTGAGGGAAAAAATCTCTCTACTATATTGGATAAGAGTGAGATTTATAAGATAGATATAGCATTTATACAAGCCATTTCTATAGGGGAGGAGACAAGCTCACTGAGTATTATGCTCCAAAATTTAGCAGAGTTATACACTACTCAAAACAAAGATAAAATAGCGATATTTTTAACTCTTTTAGAGCCTATGTTTATGCTGATAGTGGGTGGACTTATTGGTTTTATTGTAGTTGCTATGCTCTTGCCTATTTTTAGTATGAGTTTGGGATAGTATTTGTGCAAAAAAATAAAGTAAAAAAACAAGGTATTATTTTACTTATTACACTGTTTTTTATCTCTGCTATCTCTGTTTTGATTTTACAAAACTTAGAGGACTCTGAATCCTTTATAAATGAGCTATCGTATGATTCTCAACTGGCACAACTGAAAATAACAAGTAACAATGTTCAAGAACAAATCATTTCTATTGTCAATAAAAACCAAGAGTATATTGATGATATTTTAGAACAAGCCCCAACTTTGCCATTGGCGTATGGAAATATTAATTTAATTATTAGTTTAGATTATTTTAATACTGATGAGAATTGCAATGTTAATGCTTTGAAAACTCAAGAGGATATTGTATCTTTGTGTGGTGAAGATATTTCTTATAAGATTGAAGATAAGTATACATTTGTTAATACAATAAAGGACTATAATATCACCTCTGAGCAGCAACTTTTGTATGTTATCAATCAATATAAAAAAGAGGTCAATGATAATCAAATAGATTCTATAAAAGATCAGTTTTCGTATCTTAGTTTAGATTCAAATGATACAGAAAGTACATATCTTAAATGTGATTTTGAGATAAATTTAGAAAATAATATAAGTGCAAAAAGTTTTTTTGTTTTTAAAGTAGGATCTACAAATATCTTAAATAGTGATTTTTATTTAAAATAGTAAGAGTTTGCCTAAAGTTTAATGACAAAGAGGGTACAATCAGCAAAAAATTTGTGTAAATGTAACAAGGGGAATCAAATTTTATCACCAAAAAATAGTAAGAATTTTTTTCTTCATTCAAAAAGTAAGTCAACTATACCTGAAAAAGTTAATATAATATTATCTCCAGAGTTGTATTGGGTAAGAATTTTTGTCTTACCTATGGAGAATGAGAAAGAAGTTTTGCATGTAATGCCGAGTTTATTCGAGGAGTTTATTGATATTGAAAATAAAAGTTTTTATGTCAAAAAACTTTCAACTGATAGATACCTTGCTTTTGCCTATGATGAAAGTCTAATAATAGAAACAATCAAAAATGCGAATATAGAGCTAGGGGATGTAAATAAGATATATTTTTCACAAATCGAATTTTTGACAATGATGAACTCTCTGAACACCTCATATATAAAAGCAGATGATATTGTATTTTCTTTGGTGGATGATATTTTAGTCAAAATTCCTTCGAATATAAAAATAAATACGCTTCATTCGATTGATATTGAAAAAATATCACTCTCTAAAGAATCAATCTCTATCAATTCACACTCAAAATATGTAGATAATAAAACATCCAAAACACTCTCAATCTTGTTCGCTATAGTAACTGTTTTGTTTATTGTAAAAACATTTATAAATTATCAAACAAGTGAACAGTATGCAAAAAAAGTAAATGAGATCAAAAAGAGTACGAGTGCTTCTCTTTCGAATATTCAACTCAAATCAATTACAAAAAAATATGAAAGGCTCTTTGTTGAACAGGTAAAAATAAGAGAGTTATTTGAGTATGTTTTAAATATAAGATCCATTTTTCAAGTCAAAATCAGCTCTTTTAGTTTTGAAAATAAAACATTAAAAATTAAAATAGATTATGACAGCAAAAATAGTTCTTTAGAATCAAAAATACAAAATTATTTGCAAAAGAAGTATAAAAAAGTTTATATTAAAAAAAGAGAAACATTTTTTCTCATGGAAGTGAAATTATGAAAAGAATAAATTCTGTTACTATTTTAGTGATCAATATTTTTCTTTTATTGATTGTTTTAAATTTTTATAAAAATTCTGTTGTAAATATAGAAGAATCTCAAAAGTATCTTTTGGAAATTCAAAGTGTATATAGTAAGTATAAGCAGTCTAAAGAGAGTTTATATAAAAGTACGCAAGCAGAAAAAATACTTCGTAAAATTATAAAGCAACTGAATATGAAAAATGTAACTATTGTAAAAACTAGCAAAAAACTTCTCTTGAAAGGTGACAATATTCCACTGAAAAAACAAGATAGGTTATTCAATAAAATACTCAATGAAAAATTTATTATTTTAAAATCTACAATAGAAAAAGGGAGTATTATGATGGAGATAGGTTTATAATGATACGAGTATTTTTTAAATATATAGCGTATATAGTATTTTTTTCTTATATGATGATTGTTTTTTTACCAAAAACGAATTTGTACTATTTGGGATTGGATTTTTTAAAACCATATAAAGTATTTATTGTATCTGAAAATATCAAAGACAACTCTCTCTCTTTAGATATTGAAAGTTTAGAAGTAAAATATGAGGGAATTGATGTAGCACAGATAGACTCACTCTTTGTTGGAATGTATTTATACAGTACCACGATAGAGATTAATGCAATAAAAGCAAATGATGTATTAAAAAACTTTATTCCTGAATATGTTCAAAAGATTTCAATTACCCATAATGTTTTCAAAAATCCTTTTAAGGTAAATATCAATGCAAGATTTAAACAAGGACGAGCTTTTGGTGAAGTAGATCTCATTGAAAGAAAAGTAATGATTACTTTGGATGTGTCGAGAACTTTTATTTCAAAATATAGAGATATTTTAAAAAATCTCAAAAAAAATGGAAAGTATTATACCTATGAATACCAATATTGATTTTAATACTATAATAAAAAAATTATTACCGTTTATGGTGATTATTTTACTGGCTATGAGTATAAATGCCATTTTATATCTTTTTTTACCAAAGTTTCATTTTGATTCTGTACATAAAGTATCTAAAACAATTGAATATCAAAAATATAAATTGAGAGAAAACTTTGATGAAAAAAAGATTGTACAAGAAACAAAAGTTATTGAGACACAAAAAGAGTATCAACTTATCTCTAATATTGAACTTCAGATGATTTATCAAGATAAAAATAATGGTGGATGGGTTGTGATTTCTGAAAAATCTTTGAAAAATAGTACAATATTAGGTGTGCATGAAACATTTAAAAAGTACCGTTTAGAAAGAATTTATAGCACATATGTAATCTTTTCTAAATATTCAAAAGAGTATAAGTTAGCTTTGACAGATGAGGATACAAAAGTATCTTATACAAAAGTACAAAGTAGAAATAAAAAAGAAATTGGTATAACAAAAGTTGATGACCAGTATCAACTCACAAAGAAACTTATTACTAGTTATACAAAAGATAGTAATAAAATTTGGAAAGAAATTTCGATACATGAGATTACTAAAAATGGTAAAATAGATGGCTTTAAAGTGACTCGAATTAAAAAGAAGTCAGTTTTTGATCAATTAGGTTTGAAAAAGAATGATGTGATAAAAAGTGTAAACAACATACAGCTTAAAAGTTATGCAGATGCATTTACACTGTATAAAAAAATAAGTACGGTAAAAAATATGAAATTTATTGTATTAAGAGGAGATCAAGAGGTGGAGTTAGAATATGAAATTAAATAAATTATTTTTAAGTGTTTTGGTAAGTATGGTGGTAAATGTAGGCGTATTGGCTAAAGAAGAGATTGTTATTAATTTTAAAAACTTAGAGATTGAAAATTTTATCAAAATCACCTCTAAAATTTTACACAAAAATATTTTACTCTCTTCTAATATCAAAGGAAAAGTAGAGTTTGTAACCAATAAAAAAATATATAAAGAGGATATATTAAATATTTTGATTTATGTTTTAGAATCAAAAGGGTATACAATCGTAGAAAATGGAAATATTTTGCGAGTAATTCGTTTGAGTGATGCTTCAAAATATAATGTACCTGTGTATAACAATAAAAAACAATTGACAGATTTTCAAATGGTAACAGAAGTTTTTAATATAGACTTTTTAAATGTCGATTATATTAGTTCAAAGATACGACATCTTATCTCAAAATCTGCAAAACTAGTAACAGATAAAGAATCAAATGCAATTATACTCACAGATTTTGCATCAAATATACAGACAATCAAAAAAGTGATTGAGATGGTTGCACAAGATTCTCAAAAAGATATTCAGATCGTTAGCTTGAAAAATATTCAAGGAAGTGCTGTATTTGCTGATATGAAACTTTTAGCAAAAAGTATTTTTAATGAAAAAATAGAGAAAGAAAAGGTGGCTATACTTTTCAATAAAAATAATAACTCTATGATGTTTGTTGGAAAAAAAGAAAATGTCGATTTTTTAGTAAAATATTTAGAAGATATGGATAAAGCAGGAAGTTTAGTCGAAAAAACAGTTTCTGTAATAGGACTCAAAAATGCTGAATCAAAAAATGTCATCAAAATTATCAATGGAATCATAGCTCAAAAAGTGTATAAAGATAAAGCTGACAAACCTTTTGCTTCATCAGATGAGGAGTCTAATTCTATTATTTTAATGGGTCCAAAAGATGAACTCGATTATTTTTCAGAATTGGTTGATAAATTGGA
>Ga0193961_1000674_pt1 | contig 12778 bp, 13 predicted proteins | sample FB_4_MG_FD_140371 | JGI IMG/M metagenome (GOLD analysis project Ga0193961, IMG submission 140371) | Microbial mat bacterial communities from the Broadkill River, Lewes, Delaware, United States - FB_4_MG | ecosystem: Environmental > Aquatic > Freshwater > River > Microbial mats | place: USA...
CATAATCTTATAGTATCAATTAATATTTCAAGTGTACAACTTGAAAATGAAAACTTTGTATCTGATATATGTGATGTAGTTGATAAAATAGGACTCGATAAGAGTTACATAGAGTTAGAAATCACTGAGACACATCTTATGAATAATATAGACAAAACACTTGTTATTTTAAATAAACTTCATAAAATGGGATTTAAAATGTCTATTGATGATTTTGGAACAGGTTATTCATCTCTTAGTTATCTTAAAAAACTACCTGCTCAGACTATTAAAATAGATAGAAGTTTTGTACTTGATATTGATACAGATGATGATGACCGCTCAATAGTTGGAGCAATAATAGCGATGGCTATGTCACTTGGAAAAGATGTGATTGCTGAAGGTTCTGAAACTCAGGGGCATATAGATACTTTAGGTTTCTTGCACTGTAGAAAGATTCAAGGGTATTACTTTAGCAAACCACTTGTTATAGATAAGTTTAGAGAGTTTATTGAAAACTTCAAAGGTGAGGGTAATTTAGTTTAACATGTAATATAATATTTATTACATGTTAATTGAAAATTAGACTAGTATATCTTTTGCAATTTGAAATTGATTTGCAGTCATAAGATGTATTTTAGGATGAAACTCTTTTATCTCTTCAAAGAGTTTTTTACTAAGCTCAAATCCCACTTTATACTCTTCTTCAGCTCCGCCTTTTGCATTTGCCACTCTTAGTGACTCTATCCAGTAATCAGGTACATTTATCCCTGGTACATGTGCAGATAGGAATTGTGCAGTTCTTAGTTTTGTAATTGGAAAGAGTCCAAGTATAAGCTCAGCATTTTTATGTTCAGAGCAGCACTCTTTGTTTGCATTTTCTTTTAACTCTAAAAGTTGTTTTGCATTTTCTAAGTCATATACAGGTTGAGTGATGATTCCAAGAGCTCCGTGTTTTATCTTTTTTTGCATTTTCTTTTGAAGAGTTTTTGGATTTTTCGCATAAGAGTTTACAACTGCAAATGGGTAAATCTCTTTTGGTTTTAGTGCCAGTGGTTTTCCTGCATAGTTCATACCAGAGTTAAAAGCGGAGATAATATCAAGAAGCAGAGAACTATCAGCCTCAAATACACCTTTAGCATGAGGTTGATCTGAGATTGTTGCAGGGTCACCCGTAAGTGCCAAAATCGCTCTTACATCTACTTCATTTGCACCAAGCAAATCAGATTGCAAAGCAATTTTATTTCTGTCTCTCATGCTCATTGTGGCAATTACAGGTTTAGCGAATCTATCTTGCAACATCTTTGCGGCAAACAGAGCGTTGTACTTTAGTTTAGCAAGAGGGTTATCGGTAGTTGAGAAACCATCAACAAGTTTGTCAAGTTCAAGTGCTTCTATCTTATCGATAGTTGGAGTAAATTGAGGCGAGTGACCTGGCGTTGTTTCTAAAGTTATATATGTGTCATTTTTTAGTTTATCTATAAGTGTATCAAACAAAAATAAGTCCTAAGTTACTATAAGTTAGTAGTAGTATAATTGCGACATTATAACAAAAGAGAGTATTTTACATGTTAAAACTAGCAGTTTTTGATTTTGATTCTACACTTATGGATGGAGAAACGATAGATTTCTTTGCAGATGAGCTTGGAATTGGTGATGAAGTGAGTCGTATAACTGAAGAGGCTATGAGTGGAAGATTGGATTTTTTTGAGTCACTGCAACAAAGAGTTGGGCTTTTAAAAGGACTTGACTTTAGTGTTGTAGAGAAAATTAGCCACAATCTTCCTTACATGCCAGGTGCTGTAGAGACCATAGCAGAACTTAAAAGCAGAGGCATAAAAGTTGTATGTTTTAGCGGTGGATTTCGTACTGCTACTTCGTATGCAAAAGATATTTTAGGTTACGATGCGGACTTCTCAAATGCTTTACATGTTAAAGATGGAAAACTTACAGGACTTGTAGGTGGTGACATGATGTTTAACTTCTCAAAGGGTGACATGTTAGTTAGATTGCAAAATATTTTAGGTGTAAGCGAAGAAGAGACTTTAGTATGCGGAGATGGGGCAAATGACCTTTCAATGTTTGCTCATGCAGGTACTAGAGTGGCTTTTTGTGCAAGAGATATTTTGAAAAAAGAGGCAAATATTATAGTAGATACAAAAGACCTCACAAAAATACTGGAGAAGATATAGATGTTAGAGAATTCTGTTTGGAGACAATACAATGCAGATAATAGTTTTAGAGAAAAACTAAGCGAGTTTTGTAGTATTGATTTAATAAATATTATTGAAGATGAAAAAGAATTATACGGAATACTAAAAGCAAAACTGACAAAAAAAGAGTTGAAACTTTTTGCTATGGATAGTGCAAATATTGACAATCAGGAGATTAAAGATGCTTTTGAAATGGATGATGAAGAGCTAGAAAAGGCAAAGTTTAAACTCTATAAAAAACTTAAACAGGATAAAGTTCGCCTGAGTTTTAGAACTAGTGGTGAATTGTCACAATAATTTGACAATATCTGTATAGTTGTGTAGCTTTTAAAAACATATAATAATGTTTAGTTATATAATTAAACTTTAATTTATAAACGAATGTGTAAACTGCTAGAATCTTGACAATAAAAAAGGAAGATAATTAATGAAAAAAGCTACTTCATTATTATTGGCAGCATTAGTAGCTGCTTCAGCGTTTACTACAGTTGCATCAGCAGATGCTAAAAAAGGTCAAAAGTATTACCTTAAAAAATTAAAAGTTTGTAAAAAAGACGGTTTAAAAACTGGTGCTAACTTTGCAGCAAAAAATGACCGTGATACATGGGCTACTCTTAAAGAAGATGGCGAGTTAGTTGATGCTTGGAAAGAGCTTTGTCCAAGTGGAGCTAGTAAAATAGGAAAAATGAAACAAAAAGATATTGATGATTTATATGATTTTTGTTGGCAATACGCTTCAGACGGTGACGTTCCTTCTTGTGGTTAAAACTAACTTAATAGATTCAAGGTTTCTTGAGTCTATTTCAAAATGATTTTAAAAGAAACCCTTCTAGACCTATCTCTATCTTCACTATTGTAAAGCATCACTTTTTTCGAGTAACTAAGACCACTTCCCTTTAATATTTCGCTCAACCACTTTTGTGTAGTTTTATCTTGTTTTTTAAAGATATAACTAAGTGTAGAAAATGAGCGGTTCATTGATAGTTTCTCATTTTTGAGATATGTCTGCGTAAAACTTGTATTGCCCCATTCGCTAGATGTATGTCCATTTATCTCTAGTGTATCTATCATCTCTGTATATCTATAAAGAAACGGAATTAATTTTTTTGAAAACTTTGTTAGAAACTCTTTTTGTGGCTTTGTCAGTATATACTCTGCGACTTTAAAATAGAGTTCTGGATAGATAAACTCTATACTCATATCTTCATATATGCGTAGTTTATTTGATTCTATTTCATCTTTAAAGAGCCTTTTTAGTGCAATATAAAAGTCTACCTCTTTAGTTGATTTTTGAGCTACTGTACAGTCACTATTTAGTTTCATAATCCACATGTTAGATTCTTGTGAAGCTTCTGACGTGTTTATACCAACTGCCGCTGCTTTGGAATTATGCAAAATTGCAACAGAGTTAAACATATCGTAGTTTTCCTCTCCATAGTGTTCTTGACACAAAAGGTTAAGCTCACTGTCAAACTGCATCTGAAGTGCATCAGTATTGTATGTGTCTCTTACTGAACCTACACCTATCAAGTTGGAGTTTGAGTACTCTTTTATACTTTTAAGAAGACTAGAGTAAGTCGTTGGAATAATCTTATCTACTATAGTTTTCTTGTGCATCGATATTTTTATGAGTCTTACCTGTTCTGTATTCATATCGTTTTTTTGACTTAGTGATAGTAAGAAGTTGTTATCTCTTAGTCTTGTAATGCTATATGGGGTTACATCCACTTTTTCATCATAAACTTTCAGCCATACTTTATTGCCGTTTTCATTAATTCGCATGAGGTTTATGTTTTTGTGACTCTCATTCTCTGTAGAACTAAGAACCATTATGGAACCATCAAATGCTTCTACAGCGTCTATTGCTTTATCATCATCTACTGTACCATACTTCTTACTCCACAACTTAACACCATCTTTTGAAAACCTAGTTATAAATATGTCATTTAGTCCTAAACCTGTTTGAAATAAAGGGTCATCTTTAGACCTTGTGGTTATTGCTGAACCTATAGCTAAAACTCCGCCATCACTTAGTAGTTTAAGAGAACTCATACTATCAAGGTTGGCAGTTCCAAATTTTCTTGAGAAGATTATATCTCCATTATAGTTTAACTTTAAAACTACTAATGAACCATCTAAAGTGTAACCTCCAACGAAGTAACCATCAGATGGGGTTTTAATTACTGATACTGCTTTTGAGAATGTAGATATATTAAGTGTTTTATTTAGAGTTATATTTGCTGCATGATCTATTTTAAGCAGATTCATTTGAGAAGAGTTAGCACTTGAGAGACTCTCTAGGTAATCAAAAGGGTTTGTAAAAGTATTATTGAATGATTTTTTTTTAGATTTATGCTTTGTTGTAAATCCAACAGCACTTATCTGCCTGTCATAATCTTGGGCTATATCAAAGAGTGCATCATTAAATGGTTTGTCTATAATTACTGAAAAATCAGATATTTTTGCATTAAGTGAGCTTAGAAGTAGTATAGATATTAGTATATAGCGCATATAAGTACTTTTTTACTCTACATCTAGCAATAAACATTCCTAGAACCTATATAGTAAAAAATGACAGATGGGTTAAATTTTCAAAGCCCAGAGAAGGGCTTTTTTTGAAATTTGTATTATATTTTCAAAGCCCAGAGATAGGCTTTTTTTGAAAATCTCTATCTTAAATTTTCAAATGGTGCAGTTACAACTGCTTTTCTAGTTACAGTATAAGGAACTAATGCTGCTGCACGAGCTCTTTTGATTACTGCTGAAATCATATCTTGGTGACGTTTACAGTTACCAGTTAAACGACGTGGCATGATTTTATATCTTTCTGAAAGAGAGAAACGTAGTGCTCCTACATCTTTATAGTCCATGAAGTCTACTTTTGCTTCACAATATTTACAATATCTTTTTTTGTATTTTCTTTTTTCTGACATGTTATTACCTTTCTTTATTATCTATTTCTAAAATGGAATTTCATCTTCATCAATATCAATCACTGGAACTGAGTTGCTACTTGGCATTTCACGACTCTGGTTTTGTGCCTGATTGTAACTAGGCTGTTGATAGCTTTGTTGTTGAGGTTCATTTCCATAGCTTTGTTGCTGTTGCACTGGTGGTTGTTGATAGCTTTGTTGTTGACCCTGTTGAGGTACATAACCGCCTTGAGAACCCATAGTGTCACCCATTGGTGCATTCTGCGGAACTCCTTGGTTATCGCCTTTTGAGTCTAACATCTGCATAGTCTCAGCAGTTACCGAGTGCTTAGAACGTTTCTGCCCATTTTGGTCAACCCACTGTTCAAAGTTTAGTCTTCCCTCTACTAGGATTTTACTCCCTTTTCTAAGGTATTGGTTGGCTACCTCTGCGCTTCTTCCAAAGAATGTGATGTCTACAAAACATACTTCCTCTTTCTTTTCACCATTACTAGTGAATTTACGGCTTGTAGCTATAGCAGTCTTTGCTATACCCATACCAGATTGAGAATATCTAAGTTCGATATCGCGAGTTAAGTTTCCAACTAAAATGACTTTATTAAACATGAGCTTTCCTTAAATTACTTAGGCTTTTGCTTACTCAGCTTCTGCTGCGGCTGGAGCTTCAGGTGCTGGAGCTTCTTCTTTTACAGATGCAGCTTTTTGAGCTTTTTGAACTAATTGGTTCCATGCAGTTATCTCACGGTTTGTATCATATTTGATAGTTACAAAACGAAGAAGGTCTTCATTAATACGGAACTTTCTTTCAATCTCTGCAATTGCTGCTGGAGCTACTGTATAATAGATAACATGGTAATAACCACGCTCGTTTTTATCAATTGGGTATGCTAGTTTTCTCATTCCCATTGCTTGTGTAGTAGCGATTTCACCACCGTTTGAAGTAATAACTTCTTCGACAGCTTTAATGCTAGCTTGAATCTCTTCTGCTGTAAATGTTGGTTTTACGATTACTAAGTTTTCGTAATTTCTCATATAGTATGATCTCCTTTTGGTATTTGCCTGATTGCAGGCGTTGTTTCCCTTTCGGATGTTTATATATCCCTTAAATTAAGTGATACAAAGAGAAAGGAACTCGGAATTATATATAATCTTTACTTAAAAGAATCAATGATATTGATTGTAAATTGATTTATTGAGTAGAGATATTTCGTATAGTGTATGACAATTTGCAATAAAATGGTTTTTATTAGCTTTTTTCGATATAGTTACAAAAATAAAAAGTAAGATGTATTTAGGGCAGTTAATGGCAAAAAGAAAAAAGAAGACTTCAAGTAAAACTTCAAAAGTATTAACATATATAGCTCTTTCACTGGTAATGATAGGGTTTATTGTTAGTTCATTTAGTGCAGGTTACTATTTTGGATATGAAGAAGCACAAGAAGATGTTGCAAGTAAGTCTGAAGCTCAAAAGCAGAAACGACTTGACATGTTAAAGAAGTTGGAAGTCGCAAGCACTAAACCTCTAAAAACAGATTCACAGACAACTAAAGTAGCTAAAAAAGAAGAAATAAAACCAAAAGTTAAAAAAGAAGAGAGTGTTAGAGATAAGCTAAAAGAGGTACTTAAAAAAGATACTAAAGAGTATACGGGAGCTGCTCATGAGTATGACGATGATGAGAAGATACCCCCTAATAGAGTTCAAAGGGAAGTAAAAATTGTATCTACTAAACCAAAATTAGCGATTATAATTGATGATGTATCAACCTCTTCACATGTTAATGCGATTAAGAGTTTAGGTATGCCACTTACTATGTCATTTTTACCTCCAAGTTCTGCCCGTCCGAACTCGGCTAAACTTGCTTCAAAAGAGAAGTTTTATATGGTTCACTTGCCTATGGAAGCACAGAGTTATACAGCAGAAGAGCCATTTACTCTAAGGGTTAATGATTCAAGAGCTAAAATATTTAAAAGAATTAAAGAGTTGAAAAAAATATTTCCAAAGGTAAAATATATCAACAATCATACTGGAAGTAAGTTTACTTCTGATGAGATAGCAATGAACCGTTTAGTATATGCGATGAATGCTAATGATATATACTTTATAGACAGCAGAACTACAGCAAAAACAAAAGCTCAAAAAGTTATGAAAAATTATGGTTACAAGTATATGGCTCGAGATGTATTTTTGGATCATCACATGGATAAGGCTTATATAAAAACTCAGATAAAAAAAGCTGTTAAACTGGCTAAACTTCACGGTACTGCAATAGCTATAGGTCATCCTCATGCAAATACAATACTAACTCTAAATGAATCTAAGAAATTATTTAAAGATGTAGAGTTAGTTTATGTAAACAAGCTCTACTAGATGAAACTGCTTCAAGGGGAGATACCTGAGTGTCACTCTATGAAGAGTTATCCAGACAAAATTTATTATGATGGAAATCTTGAGCTTTTAAAATCCACTAAAATATCTATAATAGGAGCTAGAAAAGCTTCTAAATATGCAAGAGAGTTAACTCACAAACTCTCATCCACACTCTCTAAAAACGGTATTTGTGTAGTAAGTGGCGGGGCAATGGGAATTGATGCTATAGCTCATAAAGGTGCTGGGTATGCAGACACAATTTCAGTTCTTCCGTGCGGTGTAGATATTAGATACCCCGCAGTAAATAAAAATCTTTTAAATGAGATTCAAAAGAGCGGTCTTTTACTTAGTCAGTTCGATATTGGCTTTAGAGCTACTCCATGGAGCTTTGTTGTTAGAAATGAGCTTGTTGTAGCACTTGGTGAGGTACTTGTTGTAGCTGAAGCAGAGTTGGGTAGTGGAAGTATGAGAAGTATAGAGTTTGCCTTAAAGATGAAAAAAGAGATTTTTGTTTTGCCTCACAGAGTAGGAGAGAGCAGTGCTACACAGATGCTTTTAAAAGAGGGTAAAGCTAAAGCTATCTACGACATAGATGAGTTTGTATCTAGGTTTACATGTAATAATATTTTGCAAAACAATCAACATGTTAAAACAGATGAGTTTATAGAGTTTTGTAAAAGCACCCCTACTTATGAAGAGGCGTGTAAAAAATTTCCTACACGCATTTTTGAGGCTGAGTTAAATGGCGAGATAGAGGTAGTAAATGCTAAGGTTATGCTACTTTAATTGATTTAAGCCTAACACAGTTTCTGCCTCCATTTTTAGCCTCATAGAGTGCATTGTCAGCTCGGTGTAAAGCTAGTTCAATATTTTTTTCATTTTCTATATCAACGTTAGAGATACCTAAACTGATTGTAAATTTTATGCTCCTGCTTTCATCAAGGTTTATAGATAAGTTTTCAGTTTTCTTTCTTAAGTTTTGGGCAACTTCTGTAGCAAGCTCTATATCTGTTTCGGGAAGTAAGATAACAAACTCCTCTCCGCCAAATCTACATGTTATATCACTTTTTCTTTGAGTACTTTTTAATATATTTGCAAATTCTATAAGAACATCATCTCCAACTTTGTGTCCATAAGTATCATTGATATTTTTAAATTTGTCTATATCAATTATTATTAAAGAGAGTTTTTCTTTTTGTCTTTTTGCTATGGAGAGTATATCATTAGAAGCAGTTGTAAAGTATCTTCTATTGTATAGCTTTGTTATTGGGTCAGTTATAGATAATTGCTTTAGTTCGTGTGTCCTCTCTTCAACTTTTTTCTCAAGAGTCTCATTGAGAGTTTTTAACTCACTATAAGATTTTTGTAGTTTTTGAGACATCTGCATAAAAGATTTTGTTAAGAGACCAACTTCATCATTACTATTTATTTGGAAATTCTCTTTAGTATCTTCTAGTTTTCCATTGGCTATTTGATCTGCTCTTTTTGTTAAAAGTAAAATAGGGGTAGTAATCTTTATTGCAAGTATATAGCTTAATACTCCAAATAGTATAGAAAATATTATAGCTAAGAAAAAAGCATCTGTTATACGCTTGTCTATAAATTTTTCTATATCTTTATGTGCGTCTTTAATCTCATTATTTAAGCCTTTTAAAGAGTAGACTATACTTAAGTTACCCCATTTTGAAGATAGCTCAATCGGGGAAGAGACTATAAAATTTGTTTGACTCTCTTCAAATGTGAGAACATCTACATCTTTATTGTGAGATACTCCATCATAAATCTGTATAACCTGTAAGTTGTTACTCAGAGATATTCCGTCTATATCTTCTCTTTTTACAAGTTGAGTAAAGAGAGTTTGTATATGAGAGAGATTCATTGAGGCGAGGTCATTTTCAACTTCATGTTTATAGTATGTAATTGTATAAGTGGCATCTTGTGTGAGATTATCTCTCATAAGTTTTACTCTTTTTTCAAGCTGAATATTTAATATCTTTTTTTGCTCTTTAATACTGTTGTAGGTAAAAAATCCAACTATAAAAAAGATTACACTTAAAATGACTAATATAAACTTATGTGCTATACTCATTCGATTACCTTGCTTACAACAGATAGTGCATCTTCGCTATAGTTTATCCCTAAGCTCTCTATCATCTTTTTATTAAATATTACAGTCGTTCCCATTGGAATCTGTATCTTTATAAACTCTCTTTTATCATTAAATAGTTGCATCATATATGCTATTTGTCTTCCTATAGTTTGGTTGTCGGCTGATACAACTAGAGAAGCTCCAAGTTTTACATAAAGCTCATGATAGGCGAAAATAGGTTTTTTTATTTTTTTCATATCCTTAAAAAGCTTTTTAATTCTCTGTTGATTTTTTAAAAGTAATGGGTCTGCTATTAAGATTAATCCATCGCTTTGTTTTAGATTTTGCATCTCTACAAAAGATTCGTGAGTGATTTTTTCCCCAATAATTTTTATGCCTATGTTTGAAGCGTTACTTTTAAAGTGTTCAAAAAGGTCTTTTGTATAGTCACTATAGATAAGGCTTAGTGTTTTTGTTTCACGAAATAAAGACTTAATAATAGTTAAGTGCATTCCACTATGAAGTTCATTTGATACACCATATCTTTTTTCATTTATATCGAGTCTGTTATGGTTTATAATTGAACTGAAAAATATAGTTTTCTCAGGTATATATTTATTTGCCACTCTGTATGCTTTTGAACCTATAGTATAGATTACATCTGGATATTCATCATAAAGATACTCTTTTATCTTTTTTTGTGAGAGTTCTGCTATATCTAACACCTCATAAGGTTTTTTGGTGTTTTTGATAAACTCCTCTTGCACAGATTTATATTTTTGTATATTGGCATTTGAGTTTAGTATCAGAACTTTATCTGCATAGAGAGTTAAGATAAAAAGGGCTAGTGTAAATACTATTTTCATTCTACACCCCCTAATTTTTGTAGATTATTTTTTGTTAGGATTACGATTTTATCTACTCCTAACATGTCAAGCACCTTTTTACCCTCATCTTTTGAGTCCAGAGTTGTAAAAATCTCTACACACTCTTTGTTGTTATGATTTTTATTCTTTGAAGCTACCAACATTCTTAACGTTGGAGCTGATTCATTAAATATCTCCATTTGTGATGCTAAGAAACTGTTTGCTTTTTTAAGTAGCTCAAAACTCTCTTTTGATACCAATGCAAATTGACTCATACCAAAACCAACAGACATTAAAGCATCAATCTCTTTTGGTACATTAAGTATGTTCAGAGAAGTTTTTAAAGACAGTTTATCTATGTAAGTATTTGCATACTCATGAGAGAAAGGGGTTGTTACTGTACCCATATAAGTGGAGTCTTTTTTCCCAACTAATACTTTTGTATCTGTAATGCTCTGTTTTTTTAGGGCAACTAATTTTGCTTGAAGATTGTATTTTTTAGCTATTTGTTTATAGTGCCAACTTGAGAGAATAACAACAATGTTTTCATTTTCAAGAAAGCCCTCAAAGACATCTTTATTGTTAAAAGCTTGAAAGCTATAGTTACCAAAGTGTTTAAGATAGTTATCAAAATTGACTTTCAAGGATTTAAAATTATTTATATTTGTCTCAGTCGTATAAAAATATACACTCTTTTGCTCTGCGAAAACAGAACTTAATAAGAGAAGTGTAAGTATCAGGTGTTTAAGTTGTATCATGAACTGCCTATAATTTATTAAAAGTGCATTTTATCACAGCTTATTAACAATCAAAATAAAAATCAACAGAATTATAGCTTTGTAATCAAAAGATTATTTTTTATATTTCTACTTTATAAGACCAAAAAAAGATATATTTGGTACACTTTTTATAGTAAAACTATAAGAGATAAAAGGTCAACTATTGAAAAAAACATTTATAAGTTTATGTTTGTTAAACACAATACTGTTTTCAAATAATCTAACTAATGTAGAAAAACAATTTAGTGAAGAACAAGACTGGTTAGAGGCAGAGACATTTGTTATATCTGCATCACGTATAAAAGAGAGTATAAAAAAAACACCAGCTAATGTCACTGTTATTCAAGCTGAACAAATAGAGGCTATGGGAGCTAAAAATATATACGATATATTAAAAACGGTTCCTAGTATGGATGTATCACAAGGCAATGTATATATTGATAAAGTATCTGTTAGTGGAATTCAAACATGGTTTAGTGAAAAAGTTTTATTTTTATTAGATGGACACTCACTAAATGCAGATTATTTAAACGGTGGTGCTACAAGTGCATACAAAGAGATACCAGTAGAGATAATAAAAAGAGTAGAGGTAGTCACAGGACCGTCTTCTGCACTATACGGTGAAAATGCATTTATGGCATTAGTAAATATCATAACCAAAAAAGCCGAGGATTTAGATGGAACAATAGTAACTATTAAAGGAGGAAGTAACGACGCCTCAATAGTAAATTTGCATTATGGAAAAAAACACAATGGTTTTGACGTAACAGCAAATATTAACTCGAAAAAAGAGAATGAAAGAATATTTGTAGAGTCGCAAAACAGAAAAACTAACCCAGACATAGATTCTTTTAATGCATATCTCTCTTTAGTGCACGATACTGGTTTTTACTTTATGGGAAATTTTAATAACACAAATGATAAGTCAAAGTATGGTTTAATGAGTGTTTTAAATGATATTGACTACTCAAAAAAAGAAACTACTCTTTTGGAAGTAGGTTATAAAAGCTCTTTAGACAAAAACTTAGATATGCACGCAAGAGTTTACTATGATAAATTTGATGTAGACAATATATGGTATTTACCTTATGATAATGAGATTTTAGAGTATCTATATACTACAAAAAAAATAGGTTCAGAGATACTTTTAACGTATGTTGGAGAAAATTTTAATTTAGTATCTGGTATGTCTTATGAAAAACAAAGCGTAAAAGACCCTTATCAAGGTGTGTTAAACGGAGTAAAAAAACCAGACTTTATAGATGAAGTAAGTAGAGAGTTTAAAGCACTTTTTTCAGAACTTTTATATGATGTAAGTGATGACTTTAGGATAAATGCAGGTATTAGATATGATGATTATAATGATTTTGGTTCAACTCTAAATCCAAGAATCGGCTCAAACTATTTTATAAATAAAACAAACACTTTAAAACTGATGTTTGGTAAAGCATTTAGAGCACCGACATTTGCAGAACTTTATAATAAAAACAATCCAGCATTTGTAGGTAACCAAAATCTAAAGCCTGAGACGGTGAAAACTAAAGAGATAAC
>Ga0193961_1000675_pt1 | contig 12756 bp, 10 predicted proteins | sample FB_4_MG_FD_140371 | JGI IMG/M metagenome (GOLD analysis project Ga0193961, IMG submission 140371) | Microbial mat bacterial communities from the Broadkill River, Lewes, Delaware, United States - FB_4_MG | ecosystem: Environmental > Aquatic > Freshwater > River > Microbial mats | place: USA...
CAAAATATATTTGCTAAAGTGTATTCATCTTTGTCTTCCTCAAATCCGTCACCCTCAGCTACTAACTCTTCATATCTTGTATTAAATTTATCAGAAATATATTTTAAAAATATAAGTCCTAAAACAACATGTTTATACTCTCCCGCATCCATATTGTTTCTAAGCTTATCAGCCATTTTAAATAGTTCTTTTTCAAATCCTACGTTTGCGGTAGTTATCATATACTCTCTTTATATTGTTTAAATTATTTTATCTAACTATATATTTTTTATTGTTTAACATATTAAAAACTTTATTTATTATCCATCAACTTCTTTTCTAGTCTATCTATTTTAAAGGCTTTTGTAATTCCTGCAAGTGTAAGATATGTTCTTTTCCCTATATCTAAAGGTAACTTTTCAGGTATTCCCATATTTTTCTTAGTGCTAAACAGGTTTTCTCTTGGAAAGCCGGGCTCTGTACAACCCATGCATGGAAGACCTGACCTTGTTTTAGAGTTTACTTCATTCCACAAAAGTTTATTACAACTTCCGTGTGTAAACGGAGCCTGACAACCATGATCGTAAAACATACAACCCTCAAGTTCGCCAAACTCATGATTATCTACTTTATATTCAAAGTATTCATTTCTTGTACATCCATTATGTATAGTGTATGCAAAATACTCTTTTGGCCTTAGCATAGCATCCAAAGTAATTTTGAGCTCTTTTTTTATTGCAAAAAGTGTGTTTGCTAAAATTTCAGGATGAACGGGACAACCAGAAAGATTTATGGATTTATCTTTAAACTCTTTAAACCTCTCTACCTCTTGATCTTCTTTAAAAAACAGACCACTTACATCTGAATAGTTTGATTCTTTAAATATACCGCCATACGATGCACATGTTCCCACAGCTACAATTCTTTTGGCGATTTTTGAGTACTTTTTTATAATATCTACTATAGATATATCTGCTCTTAAAAACTCTTCTGACACAGAACCCTCTACAAGTAAAATATCACAATCTATATCTTTTGAGACTATATCTTTTAATGTGTACTGTGAATCAATTACAGGGTGGTATATAAATTCAAAATTATCTAAAAAATGCTCTAACTGGGGATAGTTAAAAAAAGCATGTGTATTTCCATTGCAAGCCAAAGCACTCAACCAAAGTACTTTTAGCTTTTCCATGGTTACACACTCAAAGCTTTATATATGTTGTTGGATATATCTTCAACATATTCATCCAACTCTTTTGGAAGTATATTTTCACCGTTAAGAAATACCATACCGCCAAGGTAACCCATAAAAAGACCAAAAGCACTAAAAAAATCTTGATCTCTTAGGTCTCCACATTTAACACCCTCTTCAAAGTAGATCATTATCTCGGTTACAAACTCGTTTACACATACCATCCCTTGACAACTCTCAGCAAAAACTTCGCGGTTAGATAGGTATATGCGTAAAAAATAGTCTATCATTTCAGGTTTTGAAGATGCAGTATCAAAATACATTTTGATTATCTTTGTAGTTTTCTCTTTTGTTGATATATCCTCTTCATTTATAAGTTTTATTTTTTCACCTAGATATGAAGAGATATAATGGATAATATCTTTAGCCAAAGCATCTTTTGACTTAAAGTAGTTATACATATTTCCAACACTCATTTTTAATGAACCAGCTATATCCGGTATAGTTGTGTTGTAAAAACCTTTAGACGAAAAAAGCTCTAATGATTTTTGAATAATAGCTTCATACTTTTGACGTTTTTTTGGTGTCACTAATACCCTTTAAACTAATGCTATAGCATCGATCTCGACAAGTGCATTTTTAGGAAGTGTTTTTACTGCTACTGTTGATCTAACAGGCTTATGATCACCAAAAGCTGTAGAGTAGATCTCATTGACAGTTGTAAAATCATCCATGCAAGATAAAAATATAGTTGTTTTTACAACTTTATCCATAGAACTTCCAGACTCTTCCAAAACAGCTTTTAAGTTTTCTAATACCTGTTTAGCTTGTGGTGCTACACCATCTTTTAGTAAATCTTCACTTCCATCTGGAAGTAAAGCAATCTGACCCGATGTATAAACCATACCATTAACGACTACTGCTTGAGAGTATGGTCCTATTGCTGAAGGTGCTTTGTTTGTTTGTGTAAATTTCATTGTTTTATAATTCCTTTTTTAATTTTGTCATTGTATTGCCACTCTACATCATCTACGTATGATTTAAAGTCATCAACACCCCAGTATCCTAAAAATGTAAATATCTCTTGTCCACCACTTGTCAAAAAGTAATGCCTTGGCACTCTTTTTGCGTTGTACTTAGCTGGTAAATAATCCTTATCTCTGTCAATATGAAGTAATAGGTAATCTTCAAGTTTTTCAGCAACAGTCCAGTCTGTCAAAGTATGGTTTTCAAACTTTCTACACCAACCACAAGTCGAGCTTGTAATTAGAAGGTATACACGCTTATTTTCTTGTTTTGCTTTTTCCATAACTTTTTTATAGTCATTAGAAAAATTCAACTCACCAATCTCTTCACTAAAAAGTGAAGTGATAAACAACATCATTATAAATATTTTTTTCATATTACTTCCAATCTTGTATAAGTTTTTTAAACACTTTGTACAAACCCTCAACCTCTTTTGCAGTTGTACGTTCATTTACAGCATGTATAGTGTCATTTTTAACACCAAATTCTATCACATCTATACCAAAATGTGCCACAAATCTTGCATCACTTGTTCCACCTGCTGTTGAGTGTTTTGGTCTTATGTCAGTTATATCTTCTATAGCTTTGTCAATATTTCTCACAAGTTTAGTATCTGTATCAGTTCTAAAAGGGTAAGATCCTTGTGTTAGTTTTAGTTCATAGTCAAACTCACATAAGTTTGCATCTACAAACTCACGTACCTCTTTTTGCGTAGTTAGCGTAGTGTTACGTACGTTAAACATCATCTTTAACTCGTTTGGAGTTACATTTGTAACTTGCATCCCACTTCGTATATCTGTAACTACAAACTTTGAAGGTGAGAAAAACTCATCACCATCATCTATATTTACACCAGCCATACTACCAAGTACACTTGCTATGTTATGTATTGGATTTATGGCTTTTTCAGGGTAAGCTGCATGACCTTGCTTACCTTTTAGTGTAATATATCCGTTGATTGAACCTCTTCTACCAACTTTTATAGCATCCCCAAACTGTTCTTCACATGTTGGTTCTGCAACTATAACTGAGTCTGGTAAAAAGTCCACTTCTTTTAGGTATTCTAAAACTTTTATAGTCCCATATGTAGCTTCGCCCTCTTCATCAGATGTAAGTAAAAGTGAGAGTGTCCCTTTAAAATCCTCTGTTTCACTAACGGCCTGGGTAAATGCCGCCACACCGCTTTTCATATCCTGAGTTCCACGACCATAAAGATAGCCATCTTTTTCAACTAATGTATATGGATCACTATCCCAGCCATCACCAGCAGGGACTACATCTACATGCCCTGCAAAACACAGATGTTCACCGTCTCCAAATTTTTTATATATAAAAAGGTTTTTTGTATCTTCTATATCTATACGTTTTGCAGTAAAATCTGGCAGGTAAGACTCTATAAAATCTAAAAGTCCACCATCATCAGGAGTTTCACTTTTTGATTCTATGAGTTTTTTAAATAGTTCTAGTATCTGCATATAGATTTAACCATTTGGATTATCGTAAAAAATATAAGGTGTAGCATAATCACTGATCTCAAAGTAAAGCTTTCTCTCACCAGCATCTACTTTATAGTTTTGATTTATATCTAAAACTCCATAACCATAACGATAAGTCCTAGGTATATCTCCCTGAGTTGAGTTTGCAGTTGAAAGCTTGTCAATTTTTATAAACCTTTTAACGAGTTTATCGCCCATATAAATATCTAACACACCATTTGTCCCCGTCCAGTTTTGCAAAGAACGCCCTATTTTGTTTTGTGTTTCTTGTGTACATCCAGTAAAAAAAAGCATAAAAAACAGACTTAAAAAAGTTATAGTTTTTTTCATTAACTACTCCATATTTCATTTGTAAAAATATTATACTTAAATTTTATATATAAGAAAATATTTGCTACAATGTTAGATTTAAAGGTGAATATTACAAGTGTTTAAATCGTTTATTAACAAATTTATTTTTTTCTTTTGGTCTTTTTTCTTTGCAGTTACAATTCCTATTTTTATTTTCAGCACTTTTCAATTTAAAGACATGATCAAAACATCTGAATCACAAAAAGTAGATATAACTTTTAACTCCCTCAAACCAATAATCTCTATACATATTTTTCTTGATCAAGATGCACAACTAAAAGAACTACTAGACAATATGTTTGTAAATAAAGAGATTAAATCTGTAAAGCTTACTTTAAAAGATGGCGGGTTGTTTTACTTTAAGGAAAATAATAAATTTAACAACAAAAGTACTGAAGCTTATACTGCGGACATTCTTGATTTGGTAGATCAAGAGAAGATAGCGACTCTTTATTTAGAGTACTCAAGTGAGAGTCTTAACCAGTTTAATCAAAAAATTTTCATGGTAATACTAATAACATTTATCTTCTCTGTAATTATATTTTTATTCGTATTTTTCCATATTAGAGATGACTTAATAACACTAAAATCTATAGCTCTGTCCTTAACAAAATACTCTTCAACAAAAGATATCCAACCAATAACTAAAACATCAAAAAGTATAGAGGTATCTACTATTGCAACTATTGCAAATGAGATGTTGATCAATATAGCTGAGTATGTTAAAAAGTTAAAGTCTTTTAATAGTGAGCTTGAAAAAAGAGTAACAGAAGAGATAAATAAACAACAAAACCAAGAAAGAATGATGATCCACCAGTCACGTCAAGCCGCGATGGGTGAGATGCTAGAATCTATTGCTCACCAGTGGAGACAACCGCTAAATATTATTGGACTTGCTACAGTAAACTTAGAAACTGAATTTGCACTTGGCAAAATCACTAATGATAATTTTCATGAAAAAATAGATGTTATTACACAAAATACAAACTATATGTCTGATACTATTGATGATTTTAGGGACTTTCTAAATCCTCAAAAAGCTATGATAAGCTTTGAACCTAAAAAAAGTATTGAAGATGTTTTAAATATATTAAGAGCTCAACTAAACAACTACAAAATAAAATGTGCTCTAAATAGTGAATGTCAAGTTCATATATATGGTGTAGAAAATGAATTTAAACAAGTACTTATAATAATTCTAAACAATTCAAAAGATGCAATTAAACAAGTACAAAATATAGATGAATCTTTAGAAGGGAAAGTAAATATCAATATATCGTGCCAAAATAACTATGTAACTATAAAGATTTGCGATAATGGTGGAGGTATAGAAGATAATATAATTGAAAAAATATTTAACCCATATTTTTCAACTAAACAAAATGCGAATGGTACAGGTATAGGTTTATATATAGCAAAAAATATTATAGAGTCAAGAATGAAAGGCAACATCTCTGTAAAAAATACAGAAGATGGTTGCTGCTTTAGTATATCTGTGCCACTAATAGATCGTAAAGCTTAGTCCCAATCATCTAAAACAAAACCTTTACTTTTCTCTTTTTTAAGTTCATTTATTTCAGGTTCTTCTGGTTCTTTCTCTTTTGGCTTAGTAATTTGCTCTTCATACTTTAACTCTAACCCATTTGAAGTCATAACAAAACCATCAACACGAATCTTTCCATCATGTATATCTTTATGGTGTTCACGACATAGTGGGACAAGATTATGTTTTGAGTCTTTATGAAAATGATCTATAAATCCAGCCTGATCAGCTAAGCTTTGATTGTTTATATGGTGAACATCCTCAGCCATAGCACCACAAATGACACACTTTGTAACATAAAGGTCTTTGTTGTACTTAGATGTTTTTTTCTTAACAAGAAGCTCTAGCTCATCAAAATCTTTTGCAAGTCTTTTTCTGATCTTATTAGCTGTATCTAAAAACTCATCATCCATATGCAAAGACTTTGCAAACTCAAGACCATATATACTGCTACCACTTCCAGCTTGAAGTACACGGTTAAATACAAGCGCGTCTTTGTCTTCATCGTACTCTACACTTAAGTGTAAATCAACCACATTTTTTAAAGATGTGATCTCTTTCATTGTTGAGAGTTGGTGAAGGTGTGTTGCAAACAAAAAGAGTGAGCGTATTTTTGAGAGCTTCATAATCGCAGATGCTACGATCGATACACCTGATAGTGTCTCGGTACCATGACTGATCTCATCACCCAACACAAGGCTTCTTAGAGTTGCACGGTTAAAGATGTTTTTCATCTCAAGCATCTCAACTGCAAATGTTGAAAGACCCTTTGCCAAGTTATCTCGTGAGACTATGCGAGTAAAGAGTGAATCAAATAAAGAGAACTTCATAACACTAGCAGATACAAAAAAACCACTCTGAGCCATAAGTGTTGCGATTCCTATACTTTTCATCAAAGAACTCTTACCACTAGAGTTGATTCCATAAAGAAGTACACCGTTAACATCATGTCCGTCATGAACAGATACATCGAGCATCACTGTTTTTGGATGTGGAAGATCCATGTAGTCACGATTTCCCATCACTACATCATTTGGTACATAGATACCACCACGTTCTTGTACTTCTATCAAAGGGTGACGAAGCTGCATAAGCTGCATAAAATTTTCATCATCTTTTACGTCTACGATCATAGGGCGTGAATGGTTATAGTCTTGTGCAACTTTTGATGAACTCACACCTACATCAAGATCAGCTACATAAGAGATTATGCGATCAAATAAAAGTGCATATCTTCTCTCATACAAGCTTTGAAGATGAACATACTTCTCTTTTACCAATGTTATGATTTTACGGCGGTTTTTCATGATCTTATCTGAAAGGTTATCAGTAAATTCAGAACTTATTTTTACATTGTTTGTAAGTTTTTTAATATTGAACTTACTAAATTCTTCATCTTTTTTAAACTCAACCTCGATCATTGAAAAACGAGTTTTTGAGAGCGATATATAGTAACCCTCTTTTTCTAAAAGACCCAGGGTCACAAGCTTGTTTGAACTTGATGCATTAGCCTCTTTTAACATTGTCTCTATTTTAGACATGATGTCATCAAAAGCAATAAGCATTACCGAATTTTCTTTTACAAGAGTGTCGATAGCTTCATCTACGCCACTCATCAAAAAGTTTTCATCAACCGTCTGGTTTGTAAAACGACGAGATACATCGAGATCTATACTTTTTTGAATATCACGTAAAAACTCATCGATCTCAAATTCTGAAAATGGTGTTTTTTGAATTTTATGTTTTTTTACATAAAGCATCAACTCTTTTACACTTAAAACAGAATCATATATGTGGTTCATCTCAAATGGATGCAGCCTTCCAAGGTTTAGTCTACGTGCGAGTCTTTCAAGATCATAAATACCACGCATGGTTTCATCTAAAAACCTTACATGTGAGTTTACCCTCTCGATAAGATTATAACGACGCTCTAACTCATCACGTTCCATGATTGGATTTAAAAGTCTCTCTTTTAAAAGTCTTCTACCGATTGCAGTTGAGCTTTTATCCATCATTTTAAGGAGTGTAAATTCCCGTCTGTCTTTAGATATGATCCCCATCTGTTCTAGCGCGTTATTGCCAAGGTACATAAAACGACGATTGTCTATTGCTTTTGGCATTGAGAGTTTTTGAACTATATGGTAATCATGTTCTATAACAAAGTTGATTAAAATAGCTAAAGCTTCAGTGATCATAGGAGATCGTTCTAAGTCAAGATGTTCTATTGGAGATAAAAGAGATTGGATCTGATAAACCTCTTTAAAAAGCTCATTTTGAAAGTCTATTTTTACTCTGTTGTTATTTACACTATAGTGGTAGTGTTCAGAGATTTCCAAATACTGCATAACATGTCGTTGATCATCGATTCCATCTAAAAACGTGATCACAACTTCACTTGTTCTATAAACATTTAAAAGATTAAAAACTTCGTCAAGTGCGTATGATGGATCTTCACTTGTACCATGTGTCTCGTAAAGCCACGTTTTTCCTGTTGTTACATCTATAGCCGAATACCCTACTGTATATATATCACGGTATTTATCTACTAAAAGTGAAACTATATAGTTGTCATCATTATCAACTATGTAGTCAAAGTTTGTTCCCGGAGATACTATTTGTGAAATATAACGTGAGATCTTAGGTGGATTTCCCTTTTGTTTTACAACTATGATCGTGTACTTTTGCTCACTGATCAAACGGGAAAGGTAACGCTCAAACGAAACTGCGGGAACACCTGCTAAAAGCGGATTTTTTTCAGAGTTTTCTATAATGTTTTTGTTTTTTTTGGTAAGTTGAATATTTAAAAGTTCAGCTATCTCTTTTGCTTTACCGATCTGCATATCGTCGTTGTTGACTTCATATACTTCAAAAAAAGTACCAATCTCCATAAATACGACGGTATCAGTACCATATTTATTTTCAAAAAATTCTTGAAGATCAAAATATGTCTGCGTTAACAAATTGTCTTTATTATTTAAAATTTTTTCAACTTCTGAGTATTTCATTTCGCGATTATAGCATAAATATTTTTTGTAGTTTGCCAATGAAATTGGTATAATCAACAACTAAATTATTTTTTTAAAAAGTGAGAAGTTTATATGCAAAATGACTTTATTTTTGAATTAAAAAACGAAATAGTCCAAGATCTTGAAACATATTCTAAAATACTAAAAAAAGATCCAAATACAATTTTAAACGAAGCACTGGAACAATACTTTGAAAATGAGCAAAAAAAACTACTTGAGAAAAATTTGGAAGATGAAAATGCTATGACAAACTTAGGTTATGATGAATTTTGGGATGGTGTTGAGATATAAAAATATAAACTAAATTTTATTTTTGATATAATGAATGAATTTATATTTTAAGAAAAGAGGGTTTCATGTTATTTTCTAAGCTTTTTTTTACAATTTTTTTATTTTTAACTATTTTGTCATCTGCTTATGGAGCTAAACCATCAGTAACTGAATATGATTGTGCCTATAACTCTAAAGATGACATTCCAATATCTATAAATCAGATCTACAACCCTCAGACAGGTGGTTCTGTAGGTTATATAGAACTGTATACAAAAACAGACAATGTAAGTTTATCTGGTTGGACAATGTGTTATGCTACCAGTAATGATAGTGAATGTATAAACATAGGAGATGGAGATGGTACTGTTTATTATAATGGAAATAATGTTGGTAATGATAGTTCGACAATACTAAATGCGAATTCCTTTGTTGTATACCCTGAGACTCTTTTTCCTATAAATAGCGGAAATCCAGAAAATAGCTTTGGACAATCTAATGGGGAGGTGTTATTAATAAGAGCAGATGGTAAAGCTGTTCACTACACAACTTACTATAACAATAACCCAAAACCAGAATATTCTACTGATTCACAATGTACCACTACTTATCCAGATTCTAGTGCAAATGATGATGGGATATGTGCTACTCCAGATGGTACTATTAATACTAGTGCAAGTCAAGATGACTGGGATAAAGACTGTGATAATACTATGGGGACTCCTAATGATGGTACGACATTTTCCAACTTGACCTTAAACATTTCAACCCCCTCAGAAGTAACAGCAGGCTCTACATTTGCAGCAGATATAAACATTTCAAACAGTGGTCCAGATGATACAAACGAATCTATGATATTGACTTTTCCTTTTGGAAGTAATGATGGTATCAGTGTCAACAGCGATTACACATCGTTTACGCAAAATTCAAGAGATTGGAACTGTACAACAAACAGCACTAATATTACATGTACAGATGGGATATTTCAAAATGGAGATAGTGAAGATTTTAGTATTAAGTTTGATGTATCTACCAATGCTCAAATAAAGACAGTTAGTGGAGCAGTGAATGCAGATGGAGGAAACGGAAATGCAAATAAAAGCATTAGTTTTGAAATAAAACCACTTAAGACTGTAGCTGAATACCGTTTTGATGAATGTGAATGGGATGGAACATCTGGAGAGGTTAAAGATAGTAGCGGAAATAATTTAAATGGAACAGCTAAAGGAGATAACACTGACAATAGAGTAGCGTCTCTAGAAAGTGGAAAAATAAATAATGCTGCATACTTTAGAGGTCAGGGTTACAATGATGATCCTTATAACACTTGGTATCCTGCAAAATATTATGTAAAAGTTCAAGATAACGATATTTTATCACCACTTAGTACTACTAAAGAGATGAGTATCACAGGATGGTTTAAAACAGATTCAGGGGGAACAATATTATCTAAATCAGGCAATGACAGAGAATATCGTATTTGGTTGGAGAATGGAAATTTGAAATTCAGTTTTTATAATAAAAACAATGCAGAAACTACACATACTGTAAGTTCAAATGTTTCAGATGGTAGTTGGCATTTTTTTGCTGTAACCATAAAAAGAGAGATAGTTGAGACTACTATTTGTATTCCTTTTATGCCATTTTGTAATACCAGTGAAGAACACAATTTAGAATTTAATTTTTATTTTGATTCACAGCAACCAATAACTGCTACAAAAAATGATTTTGAAAATGTAAATACATCAGCAGACTTTTACATAGGAGCTATGAACTGGAAAGAAGCATCTTTTTGGAGCTCAAATGATATAACAAATTTTTTCGACGGATATGTAGATGAGATAAAAATATTTGATAAAGTGCTATCAGCAACAGATATAGAATCTGTTTACAACAATGAAAACTCTGGAAAAAATTATGATGGAAGTGCTAGAACTGCTGTTATATGTGACAACGAAGATGATACAGGTAATACAATAAGCCACACTTTTGATGCATGGGATACATTTAGAGATATCAATGATAGAAATATCTCAACAAAAATTGCAGCACAAAATTTCAATTTGAGCATAGCATCTTTGGATGAAAGTGGTACAAACTACCAAGATTTTAACGGTACCGTTTGTACATGTATAAATAGTGACAATTCAATTTGTTTTAAAAACTATTTTTCAGATGATAATCAATCAGCAGATACATCACAGGGAAATCCATTATTTAATATAGTAAACGCTATAAAAAGTGCAGACGTAAATATTTCATGGAAAAAAGATGTTGATGAGAACTGCCCTTTAATTAATGAAGATAATAGTACTATCGCTTCTGATAGATTTGCTATCCGTCCAAATAAGTTTTCACTATCAATCCCTTCAACTAACTTTTATGCAGCAGAAGATTTTGTTATAAACTTTAGTGCACTTGATGATTCTAATAACAGCACAAACAATTACAACGAAGACCTTAACAGTACTTTTATTGTAGAATCTAATACTACAAAACTAGAATGTAATATAGGTACTTTTAGTTTAGATGATTTTACTTTTTCAAATGGAATCAAAAACAATATTAATGCTAAGTATTCAAATTTAGGTGAACTAAACATACTTATAAAAGAAAAAGACAATTGTACTGATAAGTTTGCATCACAAGACTGTGACGATAAAGATGTTATTGGTTCATGGCAAGTCAATAATGATATCTCAATAGAACCGTTTACAAAAACTCTAACTCTTAAACCATATGAGATGAATGTTACAGTAGCAGACATGAACTCATCTACTGGTCAAAGCTGGCTCTATATGGCAGATGTAGACGATATGAACCTTACTCTATCTGCAACTGTAGGTGCATATAATAAAGACGGTATCCTTCTTCTAGATTTTAATTCAACTTGTTCTGCAGAAGATATAACCTTAGACTTTGACCTTGACACAACTGGTTCTTCATCTTTAGATATGAACTATACTGTTACAAATGGGATACTTTCTTCTACTGGTTCAACTTTAGGTGATATTAATAAAACCATAACCATAGATGCATCTGAGTTTATTTCAGGCGAGGCAAGTGCAGGATACGCTCTAAATGTAGATAGGAACTTTAGCAATCCAATCGAACCTTTTAAAATTGAAAACATGGATATAACGGTAGTAACAACAACTGCTTCAAAAGATGTAAACGGTGCAAATGATAATGGAAGTTTTGATTTTTACTTTGGAAGAGTCTCTGTTGATGATATAAAAACCAGCAAATCATCAGTAGAACATTTTATAGAGTTTGAGGTATATGATCCAAGTAATACTTTAGGTTTTCAACAAAATAGTTTAAACTGGTCAAAAAATGAAAACCATAATAACGTTAAGTTTGGTGACATAACAGATAGTGATTTTGATTCTAGTCCAAGTGGTGTAACTGCTACTGTATCTGGTTTTTCAAATGGCACTTTACCATTTACTTTAAACGGCTCTACGTCTGTAACTATGCATGTGGATGTTGATGAATGGCTTTGGTATGTACCATTTAACTGTGGAAGTACTTGCAAATACAAAAGTTTTGATGATGGAGGAAGTTGTTCAAACCACCCTTGTTTTAATTTTACTTATAAAACAACAAATACACCAGCAGGCGTAAACACAGGGGACTTTAAAGGGAGTGATTATAACACACCATCACGTGGTAACTATGAGAGAACTGGTGTAAAGGCTTTTAGATAATAATGCGTAATGGTCTAACTTTAATAGAACTTATTTTTTCTATGCTGATTATTTCTGTAGTTTTTACAATAATTCCAAAGATAATCTTTGCATCAAACAAGACACTTCAACTCTCAGTAAAAGAAGATGGAATGTACAATGCAATCTCTTTGATCGGTAG
>Ga0193961_1000677_pt1 | contig 12727 bp, 10 predicted proteins | sample FB_4_MG_FD_140371 | JGI IMG/M metagenome (GOLD analysis project Ga0193961, IMG submission 140371) | Microbial mat bacterial communities from the Broadkill River, Lewes, Delaware, United States - FB_4_MG | ecosystem: Environmental > Aquatic > Freshwater > River > Microbial mats | place: USA...
CACTCAGCTGATTTCTTTATTCAAATTTGTGGAGGACATCCATACTTTAATGAAAATAGAGGAGCACCAATGATGGCAGGAAGACACGCTGCTTTTGCTATTACTCAAAGTGCTAGACAAATTTGGTTAGAGTCATACATTATTGTTTTATCAAAACTTGATATGCCAGATAATTTAAAACAATCACTATGGAACTATCTTGATATTTTCTCAATTTGGATGATGAACACGCCAGAAAGATAAAAAGAAGAGTTAAACTCTTCTTTTTATTTAAAAACTCTATTTTAATTTTGTTGGAGTAATTCCTGGATTTTCTTGTGTACCAACATAATCATCAACCGTTGATGTATATCTTAAATAAGAGAATATTGCTCCTACTACCAAACAAAAAACTATTACTAGTTTTACTGTATTTCTTTTTTCTTTAGACTCTTTTCCATTATAATCATCAATTTTTTCTAAACTTGGTTCGTCATTTAAATTACTCATAAATTCTCCTTTATTTTTTTAATAAGTATAACTAATAAAAACTTAAATATTTAATATAAGTTTAACTTATATTAAAGAGACCATTAATTGATTAACTGTAATTGCTATCTCTTTAATATCTTTATTCTCTTTTGCCATAAATATATCTAAATGATCTCGTACTTTATAAAAAGTATCTTTTTCATTTGCTACAAAGTTTGCAAAAGCAATATCTGGTTGTTCATTTACTCTTTTAAAGTCTAATACTTTATTTGTATAATGAACAACAATAAACTCGATAAACTGTAAAACCTGGTTTCTAAGAGTCATATCACTTGGTCCTGAAATTTTTACTTTATTTAAAGCAATTATGATTTCTAGGATATTAAACTCATGAATTAAAGAGTAAAATAAAATAATTACATCTTTAAAACTATGATTTGAATTCTCTTTTATAACTATAGCAGCAACAGCAAATCTTAGATAATCAATCACACTAAAAAATTTATTAAAGGCATCGTCATCTTTTATCAAAATCTCAACTTTTTGTTTATGAACTTGAGATAATAGACTAAATAATTCATCTTTATGATCTATTATATGAGTAGATTCTAATTGATTTTTCTTTAGATATTTTAACATCCATTTCATACTTGAATAAAGAGTATATTCTAATCTTCCAATTAATTTATATTGTTTTTCAACTAACATAACATAATCTTGGCAATATATTTTTTCTCTTATCTCTTTAGCACCAAATAACTGTTTTGCAACTAAATATGATTTTATTTTTAATAAAAATCTATCCGCCCCAAGCTTTTTAAAATCTGAGATAAAAGTAACACCTTGATAATTTATAATAACATCAGCAATTACAGTTGCAATAATCTCTCTTTTTAAAGGATGATTTATGATTTGTTGCTCATAGGCTCCAACAAAAGATTTTGGGAAATATCTAAATAAAAATTGTAGTGAATATGCTTCATCAATAAATGAAGATTCTAATAAAACTTTTTTAAGAAAAATCTTACTGTAAGATAAAAGTGAACCTAGAACTGGTCTTACAATTGAGCCGTTTATATCTATAATATCATTTATATTTTCATTTTTAGGAATATAAAAATCTCTTCTTGTAAAGGCATCAACTTCATTTTCTAAAATTTCAATTGTTTTTATAAAATCATTTTGATATCTTCTTGAAAATCTTTCATCCATAGAAATTACACAAGCTTGATCATAGTTATTTTTTAATACCAATTGAACTACTTGTTCACTTAAAGAATGAAGAGTTTCTTGTGCTTGTTTTTTAGTTAAGATTCCTTGACTTTGGATGATATTTAATAAAATCTTTAAATTTACCTCGTGGTCAGAAGTGTTAACTCCTGCTGCATTATCAATACCATCAAGATTTATTCTTCCTCCTGCAAGAGCAAATTCTATTCTTGCTTTTTGTGTAAATCCAAGATTTCCACCCTCACAAACAATTTTTGCTTTTAATTCATTTGCATCAACTCTTACAGCTTCATTTTGTTTGTCACCAATATCAAGATTATTCTCATCACTAGCTTTTACATAAGTTCCAACACCACCATTAAACAACATATCAACATCAAGTGTTAAAAGTTTTTTACATAATTCTTCACCTGAAATTGTTTTTTTAGTAGTTCCAATAAGTTTTTTAATCTCATCAGATAATTCAATATCCTTATCATTTCTTTTAAAAACTCCTCCACCTTTAGAGATTAGCTTTTTATCATAACTAGCCCAACCTCCATCGTTTGATTCAAATAACCTTTTTCTTTCTTCAAAAGATTTTTTTAAATCTGGATTTGGGTCTATAAAAATATCTTTGTGAGAAATTGCAGCAAGTAGTTTGAATTTTTCTGATTCAATCATTCCATTTCCAAAAACATCTCCACTCATAGAACCAATTCCAACTACACTTACTTCATCTTTATAGATATCAACACCCTCTTCTATAAAAAATCTTTGAGAAGAGATAATAGCACCACGTGCAGTGATTCCTAAATCTTTATGTCCATAACCATTACTTCCACCACTAGCAAAGGCATCTCCTAACCAATAATTTCTCTCAATTGCAATAGAGTTGGCAACATCACTCATAGAAGCAGTTCCCTTATCAGCAGCAACTACAAAATATGCATCATCACCATCATAAGCAACTACATTTTCATTTTTAACTACTTGTCCATTTATCATATTATCAACTAAATCTAAATTTGCATTGATAAATTGTTTGTAAACTTCTGTGAAAAACTCTTTTGAAATTTCATCTTTATTTATTACAAATCCACCCTTAGCTCCATCTGGAATAATAATTGAGTTTTTCCCTTCTTGAGTTATCATAAGAGATTTAACTTCTTGACGATAATCTTCATGTCTATCAGACCATCTTAGACCACCCCTTGAAATATTTGTCATTCTTAGATGAACTCCATAAAAATCCCTATGATAAATAAAGTTTTCAATATTTGGTTGAAGACCTTTTAAATCTTTTCCAAAAGTTTTAGTATCAATTTTTAGTGAAATTGTTTCTTTATATAAAAAGTAATTTGTTCTTAAAAGTGATTTTAAAAAAAGTAATGTAAGATTTAAAATTCTATCATCAATAATTTGAGGAACTTTTTTAATTTCTTCTCTTATTCGCTCTTCAATACTTTCTAATAAATCTTTTCTTTTTTTAATTTTTGGGTCAAACTTCGTAAGAAAATACTCTACAAAATCAGCAGTTATTTTATGATGAGTTGTAAATGTATTTAAAATAGCAGCTGAATTTATTGTTAAAACAGCTTGATCTATATACTCTATAAAAGCTCTTAAAAGCATAATTTTTCTAAAACTAAGGTTTTCTTCATAAATCAAAGAAAAGGCTTTTGAGTGCTTAACTGTAGTATCTCTCAATGAGTAAGTAATAATCTCCTCAATATTATCTTTTGCAATTTCAATTTTCTTGAAATCATCAAGATTTAAATTGAATCTTGAAATATAAATCATATCTTTTTTATTTGTTACATTATAAGTAACTTCATCTATAATTTCAAAACCAATATTATGTAAAAGAGGAGTTATATGAGATAAAAAAAGTTGTTCTTTTGAAAAAATCTTTACATATTTTATATTTTTATTTTCTAATATTTTTGTAACAATACCATTGTTTAAAACTTCTTCAAAAAGTTCATCACTAACTGCTAAATCATCAGGAGTTAGTAGTTGTGAACAAATTGCTTGTATATCTGATGTAGCCATAATTAAATCCTTATAAAAATAGTATTTATACTAAATACTACTCTTTATATCTTAAGGATTTGTTAAATAAATAATTCTTTTATGCTTTAAAAATAATATGTTACTAAACAGTAACCTTAAAATAATCTGCATTTAAAAGTTTGATTAAGATATCTGCCTTTAACTCTATATCAAGGCCTCTTTTCCCACCACTTACATAAATAGTTTCAAAATCTTTTGCACTTATATCAATAACAGTTTTTAATCTCTTTTTTTGCCCTAAAGGTGAAATCCCACCAAGTAAATAACCAGTTACTTTTTGTGCTTCATCTTTATTTGCCATATTTGCTTTTTTTACACCAAATGCACTTGCAACATCTTTTAAACTTAGTTGATTTGAAACAGGAATTACACAAACAGCTAACTCTTTTGGAGTTAATTCAACAAGTAAAGTTTTATAAACTTGAGCAGCGTTTAAACCTAATTTTTCAACTGCTTCGTTTCCAAAATCAGTACAAGCAGGGTCGTGTTCATATTTATGCACTTTAAAGTCATATTTATTCTTTTTTAATAAATTTATTGCAGGTGTCATTTTAAAATAAATTCCTTTTTTATAATTTCATTTCCATTTAGAAGTATTGATATATAGTGAGTTCCTATATAATGTTTTCTAGTAGTCATATTTTTAAAACTCTGTTTTTTTACAAATCTTTTTTGATTTGATTTTATCTCATTTTGACTTATCATAAAAACTTTTTTATTATGAGTATTATTTGATTTTAAGTAATATATTACATACTCAACTCTTACATTTCCAAGTAATTCATCACTTACTAACTCAAATGTAAAATTTAAATCACTATCGATTTTTACAACTTCATCATAACAAAAATTTATGATATCTACATGAGCAGATTTTTCAAATCCAAAAAGATTTAAAATCTCTTTATCTCCTTTTTTAAGAAGAGTTCTACTTGCATGTTTACAAATCCAATCAAGCTGTTTTGAAACTCCTAAATTTTCTTTTACAAAATTAATTACTAAATTTGGATTATCTTTTGAAATATCATTTAGATTATTTGCTACAGATTTTTGAACATATTTTGAAGAATCATTTTTTAAAAGCTCTAAAATTTCTAAAACTTTTTTGGGTTCTTTTTTATATTTTGGAAGTGCTATTGCCCAAGGAAGTCTAGGTCTACAACCTTCACTGGATAATCTTCTTAAATGTTCATTTGAACTTTTAGTCCAAAGTTTCATTTGACTCATTGTTTCATCTTCATATTTTAAAATAAATTGTCTTATTGCAAACTCGCTACTAGAATCAATAGTAAAAACCTCTAAAGCTTTTATAGAGTTTTCAAAATCATCAAGGCCATAAACTTCTACAAAATCTTGGAAAAACATTGCTTCAAATGAAGAAAAATCTTTTGATACAACTTTTAAAACTTCAAGTTGTTTTGCATAAGAGATTGGTAAAAAATCATTTAATCTCAAAGCAATATGTCGCATACGTTGCTTTAGTTCTAAATCATTCCAACTTTCATCAAAAATAGAATTTATAAAACTATTTGTATCAAACTGTTTATAATTTTGTTTAGTTTTTAAAGCAAGATTTTCTATATACTTTTTTGTATATACATTTTTTAATTGTTCTGCCATTGTTTGTCCCTAAATTTTATTTATTTTAACTAAAGCATTCGTAAATTTGAATAAATAAAAACATTAGATATAATATTAGATTAATCAAAATGTATACAAGGAGCCAAAGTGGCAAAAGGGAAAAAAACTTTAATAAAAGAGATCAAAAAATTAGACGATGATTTACTTTTAATAAATGGAAAAGAATATGTAATCGTAGAATCAACTTCTGATATAGAAACAGCAACTACGATGAAAATTTCATCAAATGGCAATAGAATTTTAAGATTTGAAGATGAAAATAAAAAAGCTAGAATTGATGTAAAAAGAAATATAGAAGTAGTAAAATATACATTCAAAGATTCAACTAACGCAAAAAAGTTTGCAAAAGGTTATGATAAAAATATGTTGACAAGAGATGATAAAAGAGAAGTTATCACAACATCAAGCTCTTTTGTAAATGCAAGAAAAATTATCAATACTTTTATAGATAAAAAAAGCGAAACGTACGATTCTCAAAACTCTAAAACTACTTTTTATCTTTCTGAAGAAGTTTAATATAAACTATATAGATAAATATTAAAGCCTTAAGCTTTAATATTTATTGATTTAAATCTTTTGTTAAGCCATTTAAGCTTGTTCCATCCAAACCTAAATCTTTTAATAAAGAGTCAACAATAGGTGATTGTGCTTTATATTTTAATGCACTATTTACCAATTGATCGGGTAATGAATCAGACGACGATGAAGTTGAGTGCTGTCCATCAGAAGAAGTATTATTTAATCCATCAACTTGTAAAATTTTAATACTATCTATTCTCTCCATTGGTTTTACACTTTGTGCAATTATTTCTGGTAATTGCTCTATTAATTTTAATTTAATTTGCATCGCAATTTGATCTGCAGATAAAGTATTTGATGCATTATTAATAGCTTCTTTACCCTCTGCTTCAACTTTATATTGAATTGCTTTTGCTTCTGCTCTTAATTTTTCTGCTTCATTATCACTTTTTGCTGTAATAATTGCTTTATCAGCTAAACCACGAGCTAAAATTCTTTGTGATTCTGCTTGATCTTCTGCTGCTTGTTTCTCAGCTTCTGCTCCAACTTTTATAGAAATGGCTTCTTTCTCTGCTTCTTGGGCCGCTTGTACTAACTCAATTACTTTTATTCTTTCTGCAATTTCTGTTTCTCTTACAGTCTTAACCTTTTCTTCTGCTTTTACTGCTTCTGCTCTTGCTTCATCTGCTTGTGCCTTTGCAATAGACTGCATTTTTGATTTCTCTGCAACTGCAATTTCTCTATCTTGATTCGATAGTTCTATTGATTTGTTTTTTTCAATATTTTTTTCTTCTAATAGTTGTTCTTTTTGAATTCTAGCTTGTTCAGTTTCTTTTTCTGAAGCAATTCTTTTTTGCTCAATCTCTTGGTCAGCAAAGATTTTTGAATTTTCTGCTTCTTTTCTTTGTTCTGATTCCTCTTTAGCTATCTCAGCAACCTGAGATGCTCTTCTTATAGCAATTTCTCTTTCTTGTTGTAAAACTGCATACTCTTCTTCTTTTTTTATCTCTAAAGATAATCTTTTTGTTTCTAAATCTTTTTTCTCTATTTCTACTGCTGTATCTCTCTCAATATCATTTCTTATTTTTCTTCTTGCCTCAATTTCTTGAGTTAATCTTGTAAGACCTTCTGCATCAAAAGCATTATCTGGATTAAAGTATTCTTTGCTTGTTTGGTCAAGTCCTGTTAAAGAAACAGATTCTAATTCTAAACCATTTTTTAGTAAATCTTCTGATACAACTTGTTGTACTTTTTGAACGAAGTCTACCCTTTGCTCATGCAGTTCAACCATATGCATTTCTGCAGCAACCGCTCTCAAAGCATCAACAAATTTTCCTTCTATTAGCTCTTTTAATAAATCAGGTTGAGTAGTTCTTATACCTAAAGTTTGAGCTGCAAATGCAATTGATTCATTAATAGGTTTAACTCTTACATAAAATTCTGCTAAAACATCAACTCGCATTCTATCTTTAGTAATAAGTGCTTGTTCATTTGATCTTTGAACTGCAAGTCTTAAAGTATTCATATTTACAGGAATAATTTCATGTAAAATTGGTAATACAATAGCTCCACCATTCATAATAACCTTTTCTCCACCTAATCCTGTTCTTACAAAAGAAGTCTCTTTTGAAGCTCTTTTATATAATCTAGTAAAAATTAACCCTAATGTAGTCAATGCTACTACTATTATCATTGGAACAACTAGTGCCATTGATGATAAATCTAAATTCATATTTTCCCTTTATTTTAATTTTTCTGGTATATCTTTTATTGCGAAAAAAAGTTTTTCATTTTGACTTGAAATCAAAACTTTTTCTCCTTGCATAAAAATATCATTTTCATTTTCAGGTTCAACCATAAAATAGTGTACCTGCCCACTTTGATCTTTAACTTTTGCTTCAGCAGGTGAACCTTTTATTGCTTTACCTAAAGTTATTATTGCTATATGTCCGATTAAATCATTATTTGATATTGATGAAGTTTCATCTTTTGGTAAAAGTTTGGCAATCAATCCACCGAAAATTCTTAAGCTGATAATTGAAAAAATAAAAACTGGAATTGCTACTAAATATTGAAACCATAAAATTCCTATAAAATTTAATAAAATAGCTTGCATTAGCAATCCAATAAGACCAAATGATGTGAGAAATATAACAAGTAGCATTAAAATAGGAACTTGTTTTAATCTAATCCAACCAAAGAATTTACTTAATGAATATCCACTATCTACATCAAAATCAATATCTGTATCAAAATCAGGAATAAAAGAATCAATCATATCAGATAAACCCATTCCTATAAAAACTAAGATACCTTCAAGTAAAGCAATAAATATCATCAATATAAGAGCACTAGTAAAAATAATATTATTACTAATAAATAAAAAATCTATCAGATTCATTTTTGATTAGCTTTTAAACTTTGTAATCTTTCAGCTACTCTATTATCTCTTGATAATTTATCTAACTCTGCTAATTGAACATCATCTTTATTTAAAAATTTTGAACCAATTCCACTATTTACTCTTGAAAAAGCTTCTTCTGCTTTTTCTATATTTGAAGAAATATTTGAAGAAATACTTTGCTCTTTAGTGATTTTAATAAACTCTTGTAACTCTTCTTGCATCTCTCTTTTTTTAGCATTTAGAGCATCAATATAATTTTCTAATTTTGTGATATTTTTTTCTATTTGAGAAACTGTCTCTTCTAAAATTGGGATTTGTGTTTCAATATCCATCTGTCGTGATATAGCAGATTTTGCTAAATCATCTCTCTCTTGGGAAATAGCTATTTCTATTTGTTCTGCAAGTTTTTCATATTTAGCTTTTTCGTTTTCTAATTGAGCTTTTGTTTTTTTGAGTTCAATAGTTTCTTTACCTAATAAAACTTTCACTTCATCAATAGTTGAATCAACTTCTCTTATTGTCTCTTTCATTACAAGTTCTGGAGATAAAGACTCAGCTTTGTCTACAATTGCATTGATACTACCTGAAATTAATCTACTCACTCTAGATGTAATACTTTCATTCATTCTTTTGCCTTTTTATAGTTTTTGTAGATTATATTAACTTAAAATTACATTTTAAGCCAAAAATTAATATGATAATTATACATAATAATCTATTAATAAATTATATAATAATTTAAAAGTGATGGATTTAAGCAAAAATATCACAACTTAAAATAAAAATAAAAAATTAACATTACTATTTCCTAATTTATTCTATAATTCCAATATATTATTTAATAGGAAATTAGATGTCTTATAGAAGTTTAAAAGAAGAAATAAAAGTATTAGAGCAAGGACTTCCACCTCAAGAAGGTGATGGTTTTATTGGTGGAAGATTAGATCCAAAGGAAGCTAGTCTAGTTTTAGTTCCAGTTCCTTGGGAAGCTACTGTTTCATTTGGTGAGGGAACTGCAAATGCTCCTGATGCTATGAGAATTTCAAGTCACCAACTTGATGTGGAAAATTTTCACTATATTAAACCTTATGTTGCTGGTATTGCTATGCTTGAAACTGATGAAAGTTTATTAAAACTAAGCAATAAAGCTAGAAAAAAAGCTCTTAAAGTAATCGAAGCACTTGAAGATGGGACTACAAATAAAAAAGCTTTAAAGTTTGTAAATGAAGCATCAGTAACCTTAAACAATTCTGTTTATGAAAAATCAATTAAACAATTAAAAAAAGGTAAATTTGTGGCAGTTGTTGGAGGAGATCACTCTTCACCTCTTGGACTTATCAAAGCTTTAAACGATACACAAACAGAGCCTTTTGGTATCTTACACGTAGATGCACACCACGATCTAAGAAAAGCTTATGAAGGATTTACTTACTCTCATGCTTCAATCTTTTACAATGCTATGAATGAGTGTGACAAAATTTCTAATTTAGTTCAATTTGGAATTAGAGATTACAGTAGTGAAGAAGCTAATAGAATGAAAGAATATGGTGTAAAAGGTGCTTGTTTATACGATACAGATATGCAAGCACAATTAGCAAGTGGTAAATCTTTAGAAGAAGTTTATAAGCCATATATCGACCAACTTCCTCAAAATGTTTACTTATCAATAGATATTGATGGATTAGAACCATTAAACTGTCCAAATACAGGAACACCAGTTCCTGGTGGTTTAAGATATGGAGAATTAGAACACTTAGTATTTATGCTTGTAAAATCTGGAAGAAATATCATAGGTTTTGATTTATGTGAAGTTGGAGATAGTATTGATGGATGGGATGCAAATGTTGGTTCACGTGTTTTATATCAACTTTGTGGAGCTTTACTTGCTAGTCAAGGAAAGATAGATTTTAAATAATCTATCTTTAATTCTAAACAAAGAGTTTATACTTTTTCTATATACTAAATGGATAATTAAAAAAAAGGTTCTATAATGGAAAAATTTGATTTAATAATTATTGGAGCAGGAAGAGCAAGTAATCTAGCTGTTAGTGCTGGAAAAGCTGGCAAAAAAGTTGCTATCATCGAAAAATCTACTTTAGGTGGAACTTGTCCAAATCGAGGTTGTGTACCTTCAAAATTATTATTAGGCTATGCACATGTTGCAAATACAATAAAAGAATCAGATAGACACTTTATAAACTCAACAATAAATAGTATAGATGTAAAAAAAATATTTGAAAAAACAAATAGTTATATTTCAAAAATCGATTCAAAATATGAAAGTAGATTTAATGAAAATGTAAAGGTTTACAAAGGTGTAGGCTCTTTTGTTTCTAACAATATAATAGAAGTAAATAATAAACAATTAACTGCACCAAAAATTGTAATTGCAACAGGAACAAGACCAATCAAAGCACCACATGAAAAAGCTTGGACAAGTGATGATATTTTTCCACTTGAAGGTGATATTCCAAAATCAATTACTATTGTAGGCTCAGGATTTATAGCTTGTGAACTTTCAAGTTTTTTCTCAGCTATTGGAATAAAAACTAAACTACTTGTTAGAAGTCAAAGAATTTTAAGTAATGAAGATGAAGAAATATCGACAATTTTTAAAGAGGAATTTAGTAAAAAAGTAGATATAGAATTTGATACAAGTATTAAAACTATTAACTATGAAAATAATCAATTTAATCTAATCCTTGAAAATAAAGATGGGACAACAAAAGAGCATCAAAGTCAAGCACTACTTTATGCAACGGGAAGAGAGTCAAATACGGATACATTAAAACTTGAAAATACATCTATTCAAATTGATGAAAAAGGATTTATCAAAAGAGATGAGTTTTTTGAAACCAATGCAAAAGGAGTTTATGTAGTAGGTGATGCATCAGGAAAACACATGTTACAACACGCAGCTGCTTATGAAATAAACCATTTAGGTAAAATCCTATTAGAAGATTGTAAAGAAGCTTTACATTTTAAATATATGCCCCATGCAGTTTTTACAGAGCCTGAAATATCAAGTGTTGGAATAACTGAACAAAAAGCAAAAGATGAAAATATAGAGTATGTTACAAGTAGAACAAACTGGCTGGCAAGTGCAAAAGCAATGTCAACAAGACTTGATTATCCTGTTACAAAATTTATTATAAATCCAAAAAACTACGAGATTTTAGGGTGTCATATGATAGGACCTGAAAGTTCTACTATGATGCATCAAGTATTAGCTGTAATGCATATTAAAAATGATATAAGACAATTAAAAGAGATGTTATATATTCACCCAGCATTAAGTGAAGCACTACTTCCAGCAGCAGTTGCAGCTGTAAAAGAAGTTGAGGAGTATAAAAAAGAAGTTCTAAAATAGAACTTCTTTTTTATCCCAAATTCTTAACATAATCATTAAATAACTCAATAATTTTTTCTTGGTTTAATTCTTCTTTATTTTCATCAGAAACTTTTTTTATAATTTTTCCAAACTCTATTTCATCTTTTTTTGTCATTTTTATATCTAAAAATTCACTTATAATAAAACTTGCTCCTCCTTTTCCTGATTGAGAGTTTACTCGTATTACTTTGTCATAAGCTCTTTTTATATCTTTTGGATCAATTGGCAAATATGGCACATTCCAATTTTGACTATTTGTTTGTCTATAAAAATCCATTCCTTTTTTGATAGCATCTTGATGTCCGCCAGAAAAAGCTGTAAATATCATATCCCCTACAAAAGGATGTCTTGGATGTATATTCAAATTTGTTTTTTCTTCATACATTGCTTTTACTTCATCAATAATTGATAAATCAAGTTTTGGATCAATCCCTTGTGAATAAATATTAAAAGCAAAATTCACTAAGTCCAAGTTCCCTGCTCTCTCACCATTTCCAAATAAAGTTCCCTCAACCTTATCTGCTCCTGCAAGTACAGCTAACTCTGCACTTGCCACAGAAGTTCCCCTATCATTGTGAGGATGAACACTGATTATCAAAGCTTCACGATGACTTAAATTTTCACACATCCACTCTATTCTATCAGCATATACATTTGGCATACAAGCTTCTAGGGTATTTGGTAAGTTTATTATCATCTTCTTATCAATAGTTGGTTTTACTACATTTATAACTTCATTACAAATTTTTACAGCAAATTCTAAATCAGTTTGAGAAAAACTCTCAGGGGAGTATTGATAAGTTACATTTCCTTTGAAATCTTTTGTTAATTCAACTAAATATTTCATTGATTCAACAGCCATTTGTATTATCTCATCATCACTTTTTTGAAAAACTACTCTTCTTTGAAACTCATTTGTTGGATTGTATAAATGAAAAATTCCATTTTTTACTCCACTCATAGCTTCAACACTTTTTTTAATCCACTCTTTTTTTGCAGGAATCAAAACTTGAATC
>Ga0193961_1000678_pt1 | contig 12701 bp, 11 predicted proteins | sample FB_4_MG_FD_140371 | JGI IMG/M metagenome (GOLD analysis project Ga0193961, IMG submission 140371) | Microbial mat bacterial communities from the Broadkill River, Lewes, Delaware, United States - FB_4_MG | ecosystem: Environmental > Aquatic > Freshwater > River > Microbial mats | place: USA...
ATAGAGCCAGCCTTCACCTGTGCGTAGATAAGTAATGTCACCCGCCCAGACTTCATTAATGCCCACAGGGTTAAATTGCTGATTCAGTAAGTTAACGGCCACGTTATCACTGTGCTTGCGTTTGGTCGTGACTTTGTACTTAATACGCTGGCGCACCGTTAAATTCAACTTATGCATCAATGTGCGTGTGGCATAACGGCCAATAACAAAGTCTTCTTCACGTAATTTTTTTGATAGCTCTCGACTACCTAAGCTATTGCGACTGGCCTTAAATAAGGCTTTTGCTCGACGGTAGAGATGGAGCTCTTGAGTCGTAATCAGCTTAGCCGGACGTTTTTTCCATTCATAATAAGCAGAGCTGCTGAGCCTCATTATTCTGCACAGTAGTGTCACTGGATAATACTGTGATTGCTGGCGAATGTAGTCATATCTTACTTCAGCTCTTTTGCGAAGAAGGCACTCGCCTTTTTTAATATTTCTTTCTCCATACGTAGATTCTTCACTTCTTTACGCAAACGTTTAAGCTCTTCGCGCTCATCAATCGATAGCGTTTCACCCGACTTTTCAGCCTCTTGTTTGGCTTTCCAGTCATACAGCTGGTTGGTTCTAATCCCTAATGATTTAGCGGCTTCAGCCACTGAATAGCCTTGCTCGGTGACCAAGGCAACGACCTCTTCTTTAAACGATGGTGAATAGCGTTTGTAGGTTTTCTTTTCGTTCATAAACACTCCAATAGTTGACAGTATTGTCTGAAATTGGAGTGTCCAGTTCAATTAGACCAGAACACAACAGATTTTATAAACTTAGATGGACACAGATTTAGTTATACGTCCATATCTTTACGCTACAAGCACGTATAAAAATAACGATACAATTGCTATACATCTTATATTAACGCTTTTTAAGTGCCTCTATTGAGTCACGAATAGACTCGGCCTCTTGTGTTAATTCAGCATAACGTCGAATATTGCCATTGCGTTGTGACATCATCGCCTCTGCTAATTTGGCTTGGTACTGTTTATTCAGTGTCTTTAATGGATCTGGCTTTAACCATCCTAACATCACTATATACCTTCAAGGTGTACTGTATTATTTGCAGCATTGGCTACATTGATAACGCTTCTCGAAACGTCGCTCAGCCCAGTGTGTATAAATTAAATCAGCCATAAACCGAAAAGGCCAAACTCTCAAGATTTTAAATAACAACCCGTAAGGCGTCTGCGACCAAGCGTATACATTGGCATCAAGGCCAATCAACCATTCGCCATTTGCTTTACGCAAGTGTAACCGCTTTAATAATACGTCCTTGTCAAAAGGGCTATTATCCGTCATATGATGAATATCAATAAAGCGTATACGGCCATTACTCAAGCGTTTTAACACTGTAATTTCTTTGTTACATAGAGGGCAACTGCCATCGTAATAGAGTGCACAACTCACAATATATCCTTTCTCAATAACTCGCACAGCGGACTGATGTGCAAGTATATACGCAACAAACCCATAGAGAGTTTACCTATGCCGCCCTTACCTGCTATTGCTATTAACGAGCGACAACCTTCAATACAAAGGTGATAAAAATGTAGCAATGTAATATACTGTATATAAAAACAGTAACTCAAATAAGAGATATTTATGAATCTACAGCGCAGATTAGCCATTTTAGCCGATGCCGCCAAATACGATGCCTCTTGTGCCAGTAGTGGCTCGATTAACCGTGATTCTCGTGGAGGTAAAGGCGTTGGCTCTACCTCTAGCGGTATGGGAATATGCCACAGCTATACGCCCGATGGTCGTTGTATTTCACTGCTCAAAATCCTGTTAACCAACTTTTGTATCTATGACTGTTCGTACTGTGTTAATCGCGCATCAAGCCAAGTGCCACGGGCGCGCTTCAGCGTGGAGGAAGTCGTTAATCTCACGCAGGATTTTTACAAGCGCAATTATATTGAAGGGCTTTTTCTCAGTTCGGGTATTATCCAATCATCAGACTACACTATGGAACAACTCATCGATGTGGCTCGCACATTGCGAAAAAAACACGATTTCCGAGGTTATATCCACTTAAAAACGATTCCCGATGCCAGCCCCGAATTACTACAACAAGCAGGCTTATATGCAGATAGACTGAGCATTAATATTGAACTGCCCTCAAAGCGTTCATTAGCGCTATATGCACCAGAGAAAAGCCCAGCTACAATCCATCGTTCAATGGAACAACTACGCGAACACATTGACGAATCAAAAGAAAGTCGACAACGGAGAAAAAAAACTACATCAGCAGCACACCCCCTCAGCACTAAGCCCAAAAAATTTATATTTTCTCCCGCTGGGCAAAGTACACAAATGATTGTTGGCGCCGATGACTCTTCAGATAATAAAATTCTAACACTCGCACACCATTTGTATGGAAAATACCAAATGCGTCGAGTCTATTATTCAGCATTTAGCCCCATCCCAGATACGACCGCAATATTACCCGCTAAGGCACCACCATTATTGCGTGAGCATAGACTCTACCAAGCAGATTGGTTACTTCGTTTCTATGGTTTTTCTGTCGATGAAATTAGCAGCTCACAGGGTGAGCAGGCAGGCATGCTGGATCTTGATATTGACCCCAAACTCGCGTGGGCGTTGCAGCATCGCGATAAATTTCCCATCAACATCAACCGTGCACCTCGTGAAGTATTGCTGCGCATACCCGGTATTGGAGCGATAGGTGCTCATCGAATTATACAATCCCGTCGCTTTCATAGTTTGCGTTATAGCGACTTGGCAAAATGTGGGTTATCGGTTAAAAAAATAGCACCATTTATTGAAACGGCCGATCATACGCCGGCCCCTACATTATTAGAAGCCGAGCATTTAAGACATTACTTTACCCAACAAATATCACCACAAATGCAGTTATTTGAATAATTAAAGCCAGACTAAGAGCTAGGGTTACATTATGTATTATGTAAGCGTTGATGACTTTTCCAGCTGGCGAAAACAAGCCCGCGAATTACTTAAAAGGCAGGTATTACCTAATAGTATTGCCTGGCAATATGACAAACAAACCTCATTACCCTTCGGTGGTGAACGAGATGATTTTTTATCCTTAAGCATTAAACACCCAAACCCAATGATCCCTAGTGAGTTTTTTGATCTTGCCCAACAAGCCGCATGTTATCGTGATGAAGATCGTTGGCCTTTATTGTATAGCCTAGCATGGCGTTTAGTTTTCGATAATCGGCGTTTACTTGATTTCAAAATTGATACTCAAGTTGCCCGCTTATTTACTATGCAAAAAGCCGTGGCACGTGACAAACACAAAATGGAAGCCTTTGTAAGATTTTGCCTCGTTAGCAATCCAATACCATCGGCAACAACAAAGGGCGATTACTTTGTAGCTTGGTTTGAACCTGAACACTTGATTGTTCCCATAGCAATGCCTTTTTTTACAAAGCGTTTTAACAATATGAGTTGGTCTATTCTAACACCAGATAAGTGCGCTCACTGGGACCTAGAAAAAATCAGTTTTACAAAAGGAATAACAAGACCACCAAAAATAGACGATAGTTTAGAAAACTTATGGCAAACATACTATACCAATATATTTAACCCCGCCCGCTTGAAAATAAATGCAATGCAGAGTGAAATGCCCAAGAAGTATTGGGTTAATTTACCCGAAGCACCACTTATTGCACACTTAATTCGAACAGCCGGTAGGCGAGCTGATACAATGATTAACGACACTCCATCACAAGCATGGGCAAAGACTGCTAAATCGCGTTATATTCAAGATAGTAAAGAGCGGCTGCGGCAATTACATAACAACGATAGCAAGTGATCAAGAGCCAGTATTAAACGCCCTCTTTCTTGCGAATATACAGTGTGCGCGTTAGCGTACAAATAATATTGTTACTATCATCAGTAATCGTTGCGCTCAGTGTTTTTAAATATTTTTGCCCCTGCATTGTCCGCGCTACAACATCGTCAATATCGTCTTTACTCAACACAAAATGGCAAGTTACTGTACCCCTACCCGGTTTCACGTAATCAATGCTGGCTGTTTTATCCCAAACATAATAATCAGAGCCAAGGTTGTACATCATCATCAACATATAGCAGGGGTCGGTCATTGCATAGAGACTACCGCCAAAATGAGTCCCCACAAGATTGCGATTGTAAAAACGCAGAGGCATACGCATTGTTAACTCACGAAAATCGTGACTGATATAAGAAAAGTAAATACCGGTAAACCAGAATGGTGGCCACAGGCGAAACAACCAGCGAACAACTGACGGCTTAGCGCGATAAAAATTAAACATAGTAAAATCCTTCGCCTTATCAATATGGATAGTATGGATAGTGGTAGGTATAAGAAGCCTCTGAATAAATACAGAATCCATCAAAAACGATTGTTAACCCATTCAAGCAGTTGCTTTTTCGCCAAAATATTACCAAGACTTATTCAAAAGCGCCATAAAAGCTATTGCGAAGAAAATCACCTGCCGTTATGCTTACATAAAGTACTATATTAGTACGTTATATCATACAATTTAAGTCGTATTACGTATAAGATCTCATATAATATGACATATGATGAGATCAATACATACGATCACATACCACCAGCAAGCAATATAGGCTAGACTAATAATAATAACGTTTCGCTATTATGACCTTATTAAAACCCTGAAAGCACTATTTGACGATACTAACTATTTAACGGTACTAAAGGATCACTCATATTCTACCATTAAGGAAAAGACATAATACTTAGCGTCAGCTTTCATGGCAATTATTCATAGAGGTTATAGCGATTACAGCACTCACGACTGTGAGCTAGGAGCTACTATGAATCGGTTTTGGTTAGAGTCTTACCCTTCTCATACCCCCCATGATATCGATAGTCAGCGCTATCAATCTATCAGTGATGTACTGCATCACTCCTGTGAACACTTTCCTCATCGCCCTGCTTTTTCCAATTTTGGAACAACACTAACATTTGCACAACTGGATTCTCAAATCACGCATTTTGCCGCTTATTTACAACACCAACTAGCCATGCGCAAAGGTGACCGACTAGGCATTATGCTACCCAATATATTGCAATACCCTATTGCCTTATTTGCCGCCTTTCGTATTGGTCTTGTTGTGGTCAATATTGACCCACTGTATACCGCCAGAGAATTACACCATCAGCTGAAGGATTCAGGCGCAGATAGCCTAGTGTTTTTAGCCAATTTTTCACCCGTAGTAAAAGAAGCTATTAAAGGTAGCTCAATCAAACACACCATCGTGACTGAAGTTGGCGACTGCTTAGACTTTCCAAAGTCAATATTAATTAATAGCGTTTTACGTTATGTCAAACGTGTAGTCCCTAAAAATACTATTGAGGGTTGCATTAATTTTAACCAGGCACTCAAAGAGGGTCAGCTCTATAACTGTGAAGAGGTCACACTAACTCATAATGACATTGCCTTCTTACAATACACTGGCGGAACAACGGGGGTCTCTAAAGGCGCAATACTCACTCACAAAAATATTATCAGTAACATACTGCAAGCTGCCGCCTGGGTCGATACAGGCTTTGACCAAGGCAAAGAAGTCGCCATTACTGCCCTTCCGCTCTATCATATCTTTTCACTTACCGCGAACTGCTTATTTATTATGAGTATTGGCGGAGAAAACGTTTTAATTACTAATCCTCGCGACTTTAAACAGTTTGTTCGCTTTTTACAAAAACAGCCATTTTCTGTCTTTATGGTCGTCAATACACTACTGCGAAAGCTTCTCAATACTGAGGGCTTTGATCAGGTTGACTTCAGTGGATTAAAATTATGTTTATCTGGCGGTATGGCCGTAACAGAAGATGTCGCTAAAGAATGGAATACTTTGACAAACAATGTCATCATTGAAGCTTACGGTTTAACGGAAACCTCACCCGCAGTCTGTATTAACCCTGTTGATTTAGATGCCTTTAATGGCATGATTGGTCTACCGATTCCTTCAACAGAAGTACAAATAAAAGACGATATTGGTAATGATGTAGGCATTGATCAACCAGGTGAGTTGTGCATTAGAGGGCCTCAAGTAACACAAGGTTATTGGCAACGTGAAGAACAAAATAATGATGTTTTTACAACTGATGGTTTTTTTCGAACAGGTGATATCGCACAGATTAATGCACAAGGTTTTGTTAAAATTCTCGACCGTAAAAAAGATATGATATTAGTCTCTGGTTTTAATGTTTACCCGAACGAGATAGAAAATATTGTCAGTTTGCATGACGACGTCACTGAGGCCGCAGCGGTTGGCATTGCTGATGCACAAGCTGGTGAAGTTGTAAAGCTGTATGTCGTCAAGGCCAACCCGCGCTTAGATGAACAAACCTTAGCCGCTTACTGCAAAGAGAATCTTACAGGCTACAAGCGCCCCAAAGAAATTGTTTTTGTTGATGAATTGCCCAAGACTAATGTAGGAAAGATTTGCCGAAAAGATTTACGCTAAAGGAGCTATTTAATCAATTATGCATAAACGCTACCCTCACCTATTCCAGCCACTGGATTTAGGGTTTGTCACATTGAAAAACCGGTTTCTTATGGGGTCGATGCACACAGGTCTTGAAGAGACTAAAAATGGTTTTGAAAAACTGGCTCAGTTTTATGCCGAGCGTGCACAAGGAGGTGTTGGCTTAATAGTGACAGGGGGTATCGCCCCCAACTTTTCCGCACGTATTAAACCAAATGCAGCACAGCTTAGCTTTTCGTTTCAAGTTAAAAAGCATCGCCTAGTCACTGAGGCCGTACATCATCACAACAGTAAAATTTGCTTACAGATATTGCATGCAGGGCGTTATGCTTACCACCCGTTAGCAGTAGCGCCTTCAAAAATAAAATCACCTATTTCGCCATTCACACCCAAGGCACTATCACTCAAAGGTATTAAAAAAGTGATTACTGATTTTACCCAGTGTGCTGTGCTAAGCGCAGAAGCCGGTTACGATGGTGTCGAAATTATGGGTTCAGAAGGGTATTTAATTAATCAATTTATCGCCCCAAAAACTAATCACAGGGTTGATCAATACGGGGGTAATTTTACCAACCGTACCCGTATTGCAACGGATATTGTCAGTGCTATTCGCCAACGTTTGGGCGAGAATTTTATTATTATCTATCGCTTATCAATGCTCGATCTAGTATCGCAAGGCTCAAGCTGGCAAGAGGTTGTCACTCTAGGCAAAGCCATTGAAGCCGCTGGTGCAACATTAATCAATACCGGTATTGGCTGGCACGAAGCTCGTGTGCCGACTATTGCTACGATGGTTCCTCGCAGCGCCTTTAGTTGGATAACACAACGTCTAAAACAAGAGATAAAAATCCCTTTAGTTGCCACAAATCGCATCAATACACCTGATGTTGCTGAAACTATTCTTGCATCAGGACAAGCTGATATGGTTTCAATGGCACGCCCTTTTTTAGCCGACCCGCAATTTGTTAATAAAGCCTATGCACAGCAGGCCGATCGCATCAACACCTGCATTGGCTGTAATCAAGCCTGTCTCGATCATGTATTTCAAAATAAAATAGCCAGTTGCTTGGTAAACCCTAAGGCTTGTCATGAAACAGAATTCCCACTAAAAACCGCAACAAAAATACAACGCATTGCCGTGATTGGTGCAGGCCCTGCTGGATTGTCGTTTGCCATTGAAGCAACGCAATTAGGTCATGATGTTGTTATCTATGAAAAGCACGCCGATATTGGTGGCCAGTTCAGTATTGCCAAAGAGATTCCGGGCAAAGAAGAATTTAACGAAACTATTCGCTACTTTAACACCCATATTCAATTGCTCAATATCGATTTACAACTCAATTGCACAATTAACGCTACAACTGACTTGTCTGAATTTGATCATATTGTTATTGCCACTGGTGTTACACCACGCATACCGGCAATGACCGGCATTGAAGCTAAACACGTACTCACCTACCAAGATGTGCTTTGGCATAAACGCGCTGTTGGCCATACAGTCGCCATTTTAGGTGCTGGTGGTATCGGTTTTGACACGGCAGAATTTCTAGCGCATAACCCAGAGCATAACCCCACCTCTCTTGACGGGTTAAACTTTTTAAAGCAATGGGGGGTTGATACACACTATGAACACCGTGGTGGCATTACGGAAAAACAACCACAAGACAGCTTTCGCCGCATTTATTTAATCCAGAGAAAAACAGGCAAGCACGGCGCCACACTGGGAAAAACAACCGGTTGGATTCACCGACAATCACTCAAAGATAAGGGCGTTGAAATGATCGCTGGTGCGCACTATGACAAGGTATCGACACAGGGCTTACACCTACACATTAATCACCAACCAGAATTAATAGAAGCCGATACTATCGTATTATGTACCGGGCAAGAATCTAATAACGGGCTTTATAACGAGCTTAAAAACCAACCCGAAACACCGTACCAAGTCCATCTCATTGGCGGTGCGCATATCGCGCAAGAAATAGACGCAAAGCGTGCAATTGATGATGGTATACGCCTTGCTCATCAATTGTCACAATAAAGCTCTGCTAAATAATGCCCAATAGCCGCAGTGGCCTCGGGCTCATTTAACAAGGGTGCATGACCGCGCTCAGCAATGCTGACAACTTTGGTTGATGCAACAGCCTGCTGCATTTTTTGGCACAGTGGCTGGGTTAATATCGAGGATAAAACACCATGAATCACGAGTAGTGGCTTCCCATCGAGCAACTGAAAGACCGGCCATAAATCTAGTGGCTCGGCTGCTTTTATGGTCGCTACAAAATTATCGGCAATGGCAGGGTCGTACGCTAATCGATAAGCGCCCTGTTCACCGGTAGGCTCATATAGTGCACGGGCAAAGGCCTCCCACTGCTGTGCATTAAAATGAGGGTAATTGCTCTGTTGAACCGCTTGGGTTTGCACTACAGCTTGCGCCCAATTGGGCGCTTCCATATCTTTACCGACATAATCGACAATATGTTGCAAGCCATTTACACCCAGCTCAGGGCCAATATCATTTAAGACCAAGCCCACAATACGCGCTGGGTTCGCGGCATGCATAAGCATGCCCATAAGCCCCCCCATTGAGGTGCCAATGATTGTTACTTGATCAACAGCTAGTGCCTCTAATAGTGACCACATATCAGCCATGTACGTCGCTAAATGATAATGCTCGGGCTTTGGGTCATAGCTAGAGCGCCCACGGCCGCGCTGATCGGGTACAAGTAGACGACAATGTTCAGGCAAGTGTGGGATCAATACATCAAAATCAGCAGCACTACGGGTGAGACCATGCAAACACAATATCACTGGGCCATCACCGGGGTAGTCTCTTACCGCAAGCGTGACGGTATTATCAATTGGGTGGTGAATCAGTGTGTGGGAGCGTGGGCGGCTAACGGTCTGCGACATAATGATATTCCTGGGATTGATAACCTTATAACAACAAACACTATTGATTGGAGTTTAAAATAAACCGTTGCGACTCCATTTTGTTACAATATCGCAAACTCGAATGATATCCAACGACACACTGGAAAATGTATGAGCACAACTATCGACCTTACCGCTATTAACGCTGAGCTAAATGAGGCCAGCCCTCAAAATATTATCGAGTGGGCGCTATCACTCAATAAAAAGACTATTGTCACTACAAACTTTGGCCCTCATGAAGCAGCGATACTGCACATGGCCACCCAGTTATCAGCCGATATTGATGTAGTGTGTGTTGACACTGGTTACAACACTGAGGCAACCTACCGATTTGCCGATGCACTCACCCAGCGGCTAAAACTCAATATTCACTACTATACACCACAGGTCACCGCCAAGCGTCGCGAAACCGTCTATGGTGGCATTCCCAGTATTGATGATGAAGCCGCACACGATATTTTTACTCGTGAGGTCAAACTAGAACCCTTTGGCCGCGCTATGAATGAGTTTAAGCCAGAAGTGTGGTTAACCGCTATTCGCAAAGAGCAAACCCCCTTTAGAGATTCATTGGATATAGTCACCCAAGACACGACAACCGGTTGCCTTAAGGTTGCCCCACTCTTCTACTGGAAAGAGCTCGACATGGAAGAATATCTTGTAGAGCATGACTTACCGATTGAAGACGACTACTTTGACCCAACAAAAGTACTTAAAAACCGCGAGTGCGGTTTGCATGTAGGTAAGTAGGTAAGTAGGTAAATAGTAACTACGACAAAGTAAAATCAACCCCAGCAATAATAGCGATGTTTTGAGTATAAAACAGGCAGTAACGCCACGGTAGCACACTGCCCTAGCCTCACTTAAATCATCGTTTGAAGTACCACAGCCTCCAAGACTACGGTATTAATTCATCGTTAACCTTATCGTAAATGGGCCCATGTGCTGTGCTATCTGAACCCAAAAGCTTCCGGTGGCTTATGGCTCCGCCACCACCGGCAGCCGCCTTTGCTTTTTTAGATGACTGCTTTTTAGTGCGAGCGGTGTGCTTTTTCTTCGATGATTTTAGCGGCAGTGGTTTCAATGTTAATGTTACCCGATGGGTTTGTGCCGCTGTCGTTTCACCACCGAGCTCTAACACTACCAGCTTGCCCTTTGCGCCGCCTTTAGTCTCTAGCGCAAAGGCCACTTCTAACTCAACCGTCTCAAGCTCATAAAAAGGGGTTTTAGAATCATCTTGAGCATCAATGAGTTCATCTTTTACTTGGTGTATAAAATCTTTTAAGCTTATCTTGCCTTTCATTGTGGGCTCCTTTACAAAAGGGCTGTAATACGATTTCACCCGACCGACACAAATATCATCTTTTTTTATCAGATTACTACTGAAATTATAGCGAATTGCTAACAAGTCGTAAGATTTTCTCAAGCTCAAAATAAAAAGCCCCAACCAATCACTTATTGAGGTTTTTTAGTTCACGGCAAATTAATTTAGCTTACATTAATAGTGTTTTACAAGACGCTATTTAGTCAAAAATGTGTACTGTTAACATGTCTTGAAAACCCAAATCCAGAGGTGCCGTTATTATTAACAATAAAAGGCGAGCAATAAATAGCGTCTTGTTAAACACAATAGAAACATGTATGAAACACAGACAATATGGCAGACCTAATTGATAAACTAGGGGGTTTCGTCAAGAATCATAAATGAAAGAAAGATAGTTAATAAAACAAGAAAGGCTATAATATGCGCAAGAGGAAAGAGCAACCCGATGATGCCAACAACTACCCATAAAGACTTAACTCGTCGCTGCTTTTGACGGTATTTATAACTATAGCGCCGGTAATGATAATGGCTTGAATCGACTATCAGCTCTGTATTATAGAGACTACTTAACAGCCACATGTGCACAAGTGATAGTTGTAATTTGATGTATGCATAAATCACGATCAGCCACCCACAAAAGTCTTTATTAAAGGCGTCACCAAATAAAATATTCAGCTGGCAAAAAATGAACTAGCTAGAAAAAGCTTACCCGCAATAACGCACTATTAGTGGTATTGATAGCAAACACTGGATCATTTTAGTGCGCAATAACTCTACATAATTTATTGAGAAACGCCTTAAGTATAGACACATTCGTGAGTAACTTAACAGTATTTACACTGATTTAGGTGATTTTATAATCCGTGTTGGCTCACGCATAGTCACAAACTCTTCTGCCGCGGTAGGATGAATGCCAATGGTAGTATCAAAATCAGCTTTAGTAGCACCGGCTTTTATCGCAATGGCTAATCCTTGAATAATCTCACCGGCTTCAGAACCCACCATATGACAGCCAACAACACGATCGCTCGCTTGGTCAACTAACAGTTTCATATACGTTTTTTCATCCATACCGCTGAGTGTATGTTTCATATGCTTAAAGGTCGAGGTATACACAGCGACCTCAGCGTATTTTTCAAGCGCTTGGGCTTCAGTATACCCAACGGTACCAATATTAGGCTGGCTAAAAACCGCCGTAGGAATAAAATCATAATCCACGTTATGGCGAGGGTTATCACTGTAAAGGTTTCTAGCTAATGCCATCCCTTCTGCTAAGGCAACCGGTGTTAGTTGAACACGGTCGATCACATCACCAACGGCATAAATTGAAGGCTCTGCTGTTTGAAAGTCGTCATTAACGATAATAGCACCGCGCTCGTCAGTATTAATACGAGTATTTTCTAAACCGATATTAGCCGTTTTCGGTGTGCGGCCTGTTGCATACATAATCATATCAGCAGCTATTGTTGAGCCATCGCTCAGTGTTGCTAGCAGGCTGCCATCGGCCTGCTTGTCGATACGTTCAATATTGGTATTAAAATGAAGATCGACGCCTTTTTTCGCCATCTCTTGGGCAACAAACTCTCTAATATCTTCATCAAAGCCACGTAAAAATAAGGGGCCCCGGTACAGTAATTGAGTAGCAGAACCTAGGCCGTTGAAAATGCCGGCAAATTCGACGGCGATATAACCACCACCGACAACCAGCGTACGCTGCGGAAATTCGTCCAAATAAAAGACTTCGTTAGAACTGGTAATATGTTCTTTACCCGGAATTTCAGGCACTTGAGGCCAACCACCAACAGCAATTAATATACGCTCAGCACTGTAGGTGTTATCACCCACTTTAACCGTATGCGCATCCACTATTTCAGCGCGCCCATTAATAATCTCTACTCCGGCATTACCCAGTAGGTTTTGGTAGATA
>Ga0193961_1000682_pt1 | contig 12681 bp, 9 predicted proteins | sample FB_4_MG_FD_140371 | JGI IMG/M metagenome (GOLD analysis project Ga0193961, IMG submission 140371) | Microbial mat bacterial communities from the Broadkill River, Lewes, Delaware, United States - FB_4_MG | ecosystem: Environmental > Aquatic > Freshwater > River > Microbial mats | place: USA...
TATGAGAATATTAACATAGTTGTAAATACAACTGTTTGTCCCATTACCATACTATAGTCTTTATTTTGAATAGACATTGTATAAATCTGTCCAAAACCTGGTATTGAGAATATTGTCTCAATAACAAATGATCCTACGAAAATACCTGCTAACTGTGGTCCTAAGATTGTGATCGCTGGTAAGATCGCATTTCTTAAAATATGTTTTATTACCATTGCAAAACTTGATACCCCTTTTGATTTTGCAGTTAAAACATAATCTTGTCCTGTTATTTCTAGGACACTTGAACGCATATAACGTGCATATGTTGCTATTGAACCAAAACATAATGCAAGTGTTGGTAAAATTGTGTCTTTAAATCCGCCTGATGTCCATGTTGTTGGAAGAATTTGAATCTTCACAGTTAAGAAATACTGTAAAAGCGCTGCCATAACGAAACTCGGAATAGATACCCCTAAAATAGCTAAAATCATAACAATGTAGTCCGGCCAACGATTACGGTTAAATGCCGCAATAATACCTAATGTAAGACCTACAAAAAATCCTAAGAAAACTGCCTGAATACCAATTCGGCCCGAAATAGGTGCAGCCCTTTTAATGGTATCTCCTACAGAACGCCCCGCATTAACCATTGAGTCCCCTAAGTCTCCATGAGCAAGGTTTTTAACAAATAGTCCGTACTGTTGATACAGTGGTAAGTCCAATCCGTATTTAGCATAGAAATTGGCTCTAATCTGATCTGGCAACTTACGTGCCGCAACATCCAATGGATCTCCTGGAATTAAATGCACCAAGAAAAATGTAATGGATGCTACTATGAATACTGTTAATATAACTAATAGTATTCGTTTTCCATAATACTTCAGCATGTTTTATCCCTCCATATTTTTTTAGTAAACATCTCTGTTTTACAAAGACACACCCCATATACATAATCGTTTATACGTTTATGTAGTGTTAATTATTTATAAAATAAAAAGGCAGTAAGATTTTAAACCCTACTGCCTGAATTTTATCAATTAAACTTACTTAGTTTTACCATCCATGTAAGCATATTTGAATTCAACTCCACCACCGAATAATGGAATCATCATGTTTTTAACATAATTTCTTACGAAAGTATTTCTCTTTCTGTAAACTGTAGGTGCAACGATTGCTTCGTCAACAATAACCATTTGTTCAGCTTTTTTGAAGTTCTCTATACGAACATCTTTGTCCATAGAACCTTGAACTTCTTTGATAAGTGCATCATATTCAGCACTTTCCCAACCTGTAGGAATGATTCCTGTTCCTGAAACAAATAAGTCTAAGAAAGTCATTGGATCATTATAGTCACCTGTCCAAGCTGCTCCACCCATTTGGAATTCAAGATTTTCAACACGTTGGCTATAAACTCCCCACTCAACGTATTCACCTTCTAAGTTAATTCCTAAAGCTTGTTGATACATTTGTTGTAAGAACTCTGTATAAGTTCTTGACCATTGAGTTGTACCACTATTTAAATATGTTACTGTAATTTTTGAAGGATCTTCATCCATTCCTAATTCTTTTAAACCTTCGATTAAAAGAGCTTTTGGATCTGGATATTGCTCAGCTAATTTTTCTAAAGGATTACCAGCTGCTGCTCTATATTCTGTACCTTGACATGCTAACGCTGGTGAAACCCATCCGTAAGCTGGTTCAAAAATACCATTGAAAATTACATCTGCAATTTCTTGTCTTTGGATAGCTAATGAAAATGCTTGACGTACTTTAACATTTGAGAATAAAGGATCTTTAGTATTAAAGATTGAATAATTTGTACCTGCTGTATAACCTTTGATTAAGTAATAATCTCCAGTTTCATTAAACTTTTGAACCCACTCAGGTTTTGAAACTCCACCTAAATCGATTGAACCATTGAATAATGAGTTGTAGCTTGCATCTTGATCTTTGATAATATGCATATTGATTTTTTCTAATATTACACTATCAGCATCCCAGTATGCAGGATTTTTCTCTAATACGATCATGTTATCATGAACCCATTCAGTAACTTTGAAAGGACCACATGAAAGAGTTAAATCAGCTTCTGAACCCCATTTTTCGCCATGCTCTTCTACAACATCCTGACGTTGTGGATAAGTTGTTTTAAAAGCAGATAATGCTTCAAAGTATGCACATGGTGCAGCTAATGTAAATTGTAAAGTTTTTTCATCTAATGCTTTAACTCCAACTGCATCTGCTTCTGCATCTCCAGTGTTGTATTCTTGAGCATTTAAGATTGGATAAAGTAAGAAAGCATATTGTGAAGCAGTTTCTGGTTTTAAAACACGCTTAACACCGTATTCAAAATCCATAGCTGTTACAGCTTTTCCATCTTCCCAGTTATAATCTCTTAAATGGAAAGTCCAAACTAAACCATCTTCTGATACTTCCCATGATTCAGCTCCAGCTGGTGTAATTTTATCTACTCCATTTTCATCTTGTAAAACACGAGTTAAACCCTCTGTTGTTTCAACAAGAACTTGAGATGAATACATATCAGTACCGCGAGCGATATCTAATGTTTGAGGCTCAGTTCCTAAATTGTAATCAACAATTTGAACTTCATCCATTTGAGTTTCCTCTGTTACCTCTTCTGCTGCTGCTGTTGTAATTGTGTCTTCATCTTGTTGAACAACTGCGTCAGAATTTTCAGTAGTAGCTGGCTTTTCTGCTTCAGCTTTTTCTCCACATGCTACAAGAGCAGTTGAGCAAACTAATACTAAAGCTAAAAGAAGTGCTAATATTTTTTTAGTTTTCATAATAAATACTTACCTCCTAAAATTTGTAGTCAATAACGACTTATGCAATAGTTACATTTTGGTTACTATTAGTTACATATTGGTTACAACTTGATTTTATTATAGTACTTCCTTATAAAAATTACAAGTCTTTATTTTATAATCTATTTTGTTGTTATTTAAAGATTTGTAGGGTATCTATTCTATTTTCAAGGTCCATTTTAATGATAAAACAATAAATATTTAATCATTAGTAATATTTATAAAATTTCTATATATAAATTGAATTTTTAACGTTTTATAGCTATTAAAAACAATTTTAAATACCAAACATTTCTTCGTAACCTTTTTGTAACTTTTATAAATTTTAACGATATATTTCACCAAAATTTTAAAATATCCTTAAAACCATATTTTAGTTCCTAAAATATCTGGAAACTAATATTTTAGTTCCTAAAATATCTGGAAACTAATATTTTAGTTCCTAAAATATCTGGAAAGCGTTTTCTTCTTATAGTTTTTCTTGGCTATTTTTTTAATTTATATACCTCTATTTAATTTAGAGCACAAAAAAATCTAAGCGTACAAGCTTAGATTTGCGACATCGTTAATTCTCTTGAATAAAATTGATCTGGCTTTTTAATATATGATAAGTAAGTGTCCCTTTAAGAGTATACACACTCTCCAACGGAGCCTCCTTAAACCACCTTAAAAACGCCTCCGCCTCATTTGTTTTAACATAAAGCGGTTGCTCATTGTTACCAAAAAAAATGGTTAACCCTTGCATTCAATTTTCCCCCTAATTCTTCTTAATTATAGCAAAGAATATACAATATAAAAAGTTTAATTTTGGAATTTAAATGCCCAAGGCTCGCCATTTTCCAACGTTTTAATTTTCTTTTTACATACTTTTAACACAGAGGCGAGTCTCTATTTTTATCTTTCCTTGTTTTAACCCATCTAATTACTTTTAATGATTAATCAATTTTTATTTAGCCCTCAAAAATTTTCATTTAATTTTCATATTTAAATTATTCTTATGCTATTACTAATAATATAACAACTATATTTATTATATACAAATTTATCTAATTCTAATTTAGAAAATAGCAATATCTTTTGAACTATAGTTTTAATTAATTTCTAGAATATCTCCACTAATAATATATATTATTCTTTCACAAATATTTGTTATATGATCTGCCATTCTCTCTAAATATCTTCCTATAAATAATAATTTAGTTCCTTGGTCTATGTTTTTAACATTTTCATTTATTTTTAATAAGATTTCACTGTAAACCAATTCATATAAATCATCTACTATTTCATCCATTTCTCCCGCTTTAAATGCTTTCTTTTTACTTTTATTTATAAATGCTTCTTTAGTTAAATCTAGCATTATTATTATTTGATCATTCATTTTTGGAATATCAATAAGAGGTTTAAATAATTTTTCACCCTTCATTTCAATAACTTTTTTGCATATATTAACACTGAAATCTCCAACTCTTTCTAAATCCGTTACAATTTTTGAAATTGCAAATAGAGTTCTTAAATCCTTTGACATCGGATTTTGAAGTGCCATTAGTTCAATAACCTTTTCTTCAATCTCTCCCATTAACATATCTGTTTTATCATCTAGTTTAATTACATCATATGATAATTCTATATCTCCATCTTTAAGCGCCTTCATTGATAAAATACATTGCTTTCTAACAACTTCAAACATTTCAACTACTGATATATTTAGCTTATCCATATTACTAATAAAATTAGCTCTCATTTTTTCCTCCACGGTTAACCGAATCTTCCGGTTATATAATCTTCAGTTCTTTTATCTACTGTTTTTGTAAATATTGTAGCAGTATCGTTAAATTCAATCATTTCTCCCATTAAAAAGAATGCAGTACAATCTGAAATCCTTGCTGCTTGCTGCATTGAATGCGTTACAATAACTATAGAATATTTCTTTTTTAATTTCTCCATTAGTTCTTCTATCTTTAAGGTAGCAATAGGATCTAATGCAGAAGTAGGTTCATCCATTAACAATACTTCTGGCTCTACAGAAAGTGCTCTTGCAATACATAATCTTTGTTGCTGTCCTCCTGAAAGTCCTAATGCATTTTTATTTAACCTGTCTTTTACTTCATCAAATAATGCCGCTTTTTTTAAACTATTTTCAACAATTTCATCTAACTCTCTTTTCTTTTTTATTCCATGAATTTTAGGTCCATATGCAATATTTTCATAAATACTCATAGGAAATGGATTGGGTTTTTGAAATACCATACCAACTCTTTTTCTTAATTCAATAACATCAATATTACCATAAATATTTTCTCCATCTAAATTTACACTTCCACTAATTTTTACATTTTCTATTAAATCATTCATTCTATTTAAGGTTCTTAAAAATGTAGATTTACCACACCCTGATGGACCAATAAAACTTGTAACTTTATTTGTTTCTATATTCATATCTATATTTTTTAATGCCTGAAATTCACCATAATGCAAATCTAAGCCTTTAACTTCAAATTTATTATTACTCATTTTTCTCTCCTACTATTAATTATTTGCCTTGTTAAGTTTTTTACTTAATATTGAAGCTAAAATATTTAATACTCCAACTATTACAAGTAATACAAGTGCAGTACCATATGCCTTTTCAAAATTTATTCCCTCTTTTGCTAAAATATATAAATGTACAGAAAGAGTTGCTCCTGATTCCATAACCGAATCAACAATTTCCTTTCCAAGTCCCGCTGTAAAAATTACTGCAGCAGTTTCTCCAACTATTCTACCCATACTTAATATAATTGAAGTGAAAATTCCCGGTAAACTATTAGGCAAAATTATCTTAAATATAGTCCTTAATCTCGATGCTCCAAGTGCTAAAGAACCTTCTTTATATTCTTTTGGCACATTTTTTAATGTTTCTTCTGTCGTCCTAATTATTGTTGGTAAAACCATCATACTTAGAGTAAGCGCCCCAGATAATATTGAAAACTTCAATTTTAAAAAAATAACAAAAAACAACATTCCAAATAATCCAAATATTATTGAAGGAATTCCTGATAAACATTCAGTTGTAAATCTAATGCTTTTTAATAATTTCCCTGGTTTAGCGTATTCCGTTAAATATATTGCTGAAAACACCCCTATAGGTGTTGCAATTGAAATAGTTAAAACCACAATAAAAATCGTATTAACTATCATAGGTAAAATTCCACCCTCATCTCCTCCTTTTGCACGAGATAAAAGAAATTCTGGTGAAATTGATCCAATGCCTTTAATAATAACAAAACCTACAATCCAAAATAATACTACGCACGTTATTCCTATTGATAAATAAATAAATATTTTAGTTAAATTATCTTTAAATTTTCTACTCATTTTAATAATCCTTTCTAGTAATAATATTTAATACAATATTTATCAACATAATAAAGCAAAATAGAACTACTCCTGTTGCAAATAAAGCTTCTTGATGTAAACCAAATGCATAATTCATCTCCATTGCAATATTAGCCGTTAAAGTTCTACCCATATCAGTAATTTTAGTTGGAATTTGCGGTGCATTCCCTGCAACTAAAATTACCGCCATTGTTTCTCCTATTGCTCTACCAATTCCCAAAACAATAGCAGTTATTATCCCTGATTTTGCAGCTGGAATAATAACTTTAAATATTGTTTGAATTTTTGAAGCACCCATCCCTAGCGATGCTTCCTTATATGTTTTTGGCACTTGATTAATTGAACTTTCAGAAATGCTAATTACTGTTGGTAAAATCATTATTCCCAAAACAATCATTGCTGCAAGAAGTGAATCTCCACCTAAACTATTAGTATGTTCCTTAATAAAAGGAACAATAACTAATAACCCAAATAAGCCATGGACAACTGATGGAATTCCCGCTAACAAATCTATAATTGGTCTAATTATTTTTTTCATCCATTTTGGTGCTAACTCTGCCATAAACACTGCAGATAAAATTCCAATTGGAACTCCAATGACTATTGCACCAATTGTTACATATAATGAAGATAAAATCATAGGAAGTATGCCAAATACTTCAGCACTGGGTTTCCACATCTTCCCTGTAAGGAAATTCAAAAAACCAATTTCAACTAACGCCGGCATTCCTTTAATAAAAACAAACACCGCTATTGTACCAACCGATATTATTGCTACTAGGGCGCAGAATAGAAAAATAAATTCGACTAATCTTTCAATATGCTTTCTTTTTTGTGTTTTTCTATTTGCAGAGATGCTATTTTTAGCATCTGCATTTATTTTAATTTTTTTCAATTTTTTATTCATTTTTTTAATGTCTATATTTATTGTATTCATTCTTCCACCCCTAAATTTGTTAAGAAATGTTATATTAACTTTACTATTTTACTGAAATATTTTTTAATGATACTATTTCTTGACCTTTATCAGAAAAAACAAAATCTATATATTCTTTAGTTACATCATCCATCTCTCCATTAGTTAGCATTAGAAATGGTCTTGATATTTTATACTTATCTTTTTGAATATTTTCTACAGTTGCATCTTCTCCATCTATTTTTAATGATTTAACAGTACCATCCACATATGAAAGTGAAACATATCCAACTGCATTGTCTTTTGATGCAATATTTGCCATAACCACACCATTTCCATCTGCAATAAGTGCATCCTCTCTTACTTGACTAACTTTCTTCATTTCACCATTTATTTCTACTTTTTCTTTTAAAGAAACAATATCTTCAAATGCACCTCTTGTTCCAGATCCTGACTCTCTTGAAACAACTAAAATTGCCTCATCTTTGCCTCCAACTTCATTCCAATTTGTAATTTCACCTTTAAATATTTTTTTCACTTGCTCTTTCGATAATTCAGAAATATCATTTGATGGATTTACAACCACAGCAATTCCATCATATGCAATAATATGCTTAGTTAAATTCCACTCTTCTTCTTCAGTTTTTAAATTTCTTGAAGCCATACCTATTTGACCCGTTTTATCTTTAGCTGCTTTTACTCCTGCCGTTGAACCTACTGCTTGTATTTCAACTTTAACTTTGGGATTTAAACTCTTAAATTCTTCTGCTAATTTTTCTGCAAGTGGTGCTACTGATGTAGATCCTACAATACTTATAGTTCCACTTAATTCTTTTTTTGTAGAAATATTTGTTCCATTAGTTTTCTCTTCACTACTTTTGCTTGCACTTTCCTTTTCTTCAACAACCTTATTGTTTACTTCTTTGCTTACTGATTCTTCTTTTTTCTCCCCACATCCTACAAACCCAATTAGCACCATTGATATTAACAATAAAAAAACCACTATTTTTTTCATTTTAAGCCTCCTAAATATTTTTTTGTTTCTTGCAAATTAAGTTTAGCACTAAGGTTTTATTTTGATGTTAGCCTCCCGTTAATGATTTGTTAATTCTATGTTAATTGTTAATTTTCAGTTAATTTTTAAGTTATAATATAATTATTAATATAGAAATGAGGAAGTTATTATGAAAAAGAAAATTCTTATAGTCGATGATGAAATTCATATTCAAGAATTAATTAGCTATCATTTAGAAAGAAGTGGCTATATATTTAAAAGTGCATATAATGGAACTGATGCTTTAAATATGATTTATTCTGAAAAATTTGATTTAATTTTATTAGATTTAATGCTTCCCGAAATAGATGGTATTGAAATAATAAAGAGAATAAGATTAAATGATAAACTTAAAAATTTACCAGTAATTATGTTAACTGCGTTAGGTGAAGAATCAGATAAAGTAATAGGTTTAGAACTTGGTTCTGACGATTATATTACAAAACCATTTTCAACAAGAGAACTTTTAGCTAGAATTAAGGCTTTATTAAGAAGAAGTGATGCTATTTTAGAAACTTCAAATTCTTCTTTTACTTTAGGTCCATTAACCTTATCTGAAGAAAAACATGAAGTTTATCTAAATCAAACGCTTATTGATTTAACATTTAAGGAATTCTCGCTCCTTTTAATGCTTTTTAAATATAAGGGAAAAGTTCTTTCTAGAGATGTTTTACTAAATTCAATCTGGGGATATGAATATTATGGAGATACTAGAACTGTAGACGTTCATATTAGACATTTACGACAAAAATTAGAAAGTGACTCTTTCCATTTTATAGAAACAATACGTGGAGTTGGTTATAAAATAGGAGATACATTATGAAGAAAAAACTTTTTTATGCATTTTTAAGTGTTCTATTAATTGAATTAGCAATAAGCTCTATATTAAGCGTAAAATTAATTAGATCAAACTATGAAAGGGATATCGAAAGTGAATTGCTAAGATCTTCAAAACTTTTAGATTCCTTTTTTTCTGAACTCAATATTACATCTATTTCAGATTATCAAAAATATGTTTCAAATTTTTCAAAAAAAATTAATTTTAGAATAACTCTAGTTTCTCCTAATGGTGAAGTTATTGCAGATTCAGATATAAACAGTATAAATTTAGACAATCACAGTAATCGCGAAGAAATTGCTAAAGCATTAAGTGGAAATGTAGGTGTTTCAAAAAGACATTCTAATACTTTAAAAAGAGATTTATTTTATTTAGCTTACCCCACAAATTTAGATAATATAAGCGTCATTAGATTATCTAAACCCATTCGAGAAATTAAAGAGGATGCTAATAGTTTATATATAATATTTGCAATTTCACTATTAAGTGGTCTTATATTTGCACTGTTAATTTCAGTGTTTTTTATTAAAAGTATAAATAAACCTATCTCGAAACTTAAAAAGACTAGTATTGCAATAGCAAATGGTGAACTCGGAAAAACTGTAAATTATTCTAGTTCAAATAAAGATGAAATAACCGAACTTTCTAAATATTTTAATAAAATGAGTATTACATTGAAAGATAATTTTGAAAAAAATATAGATGAAAATATAAAATCTAAAGCAATATTAAGTAGTATGAAAATTGGTCTAATTGCATTTGATTCAAATAATAAAATAATTGCAGTTAATAAAGCTGCAGAAATATTTTTTAAAACAAATGAAAATCATTTATTAGGTAAAGAAATTGAAGCGCTTTTTGAACATAGAAACGTAAATGAAAATTTTTATAATTGTTTAAAGAATTTTAAAGATAGTCAAAATATTGAAATAAATTTTGATGTGAAAAGAACCCTTTCAATTCATTATAATTATATATATGCAAACGACGGTGTAACCCAAAAAGGAATTTTATTAATTGCAGAAGATGTAACTGATATTAGAAGGCTTGAAACAATGAGAAAAGATTTTGTTGCAAATGTTTCTCATGAAATTGGAACTCCTCTTACTTCTATAAAAGGCTTTGCGGAAATTTTATCAGATGAAGATTTGTCTTTTGAAAACCGCAAAAAATTTGCAAATATTATTTTATTAGAATCTGAAAGACTTAGAGCTTTAACTAAAGATTTATTATCTCTTTCAGATATTGAAGCTTTAGATAATAAAATGCCCAAAGAAACCATAAATATTAATCATAGAATAAAATCATGTCTTGAAATGTTAGCACCAATTGCTAAAAATAAAAATATTAAACTAGAAACTATTATAGATGAAATTCTTCCTAATATTCTTGGAAAACCGAATTGGTTTGATCAAATATTAATAAATTTAATTGATAATGCTATAAAATATACTCCTAAAAATGGCAAAGTAAAAGTTTCCTTAAAAAAAGAACAAGAAAAAATATCCATAATAATATCAGATACAGGTATAGGAATTCCAAATGATGATTTAAATCGCATTTTTGAAAGATTCTACAGAGTTGATAAAGCACGCTCTAGAAAAGAAGGTGGCACTGGCTTAGGTCTTGCTATAGTTAAACATATTGTTATTGCTTTTGATGGAAAAATATCTGTAAAAAGCAAACTTAATATTGGTACTACCTTTACTGTTTATATACCATTTACGACTTCTCCTATGTTATAAATCTAATTAATTGGGTATAAATATGTGATTCAAATTACATATTTCCATAAGGGAGGTTATTATGAAATTAAAGTTTCAAACAAAATTAGTCGTATTATTTTTAGCATTAGTTATCTTAGTAAGTGGATGGCTTACATTTCAAAATCTAAATGCAACAGAGAAAATATTTAAAAATGAAATGAAAGAAATGGGTTTTACTTTAGCAAAATCTGTAGATGAAAAACTTAAAATCGCAAATACTTTTGAAACTGTACTAGATGATTTAATGGCTGAAAGAATTTTACAAGCATGTGAAGCAATTGATTTACTAGATATTAATAAGCTAAGCAATGATAAACTTATTAAACTTGCTCCAAAACTTAAGGTAGATGGCGGTATATATATAATAGGACCCGATAGAAAAATTGTCTATTCCGATATCGTTGATTATGTCGGTTGGCGTTATGATGAAGGTCATATTATGGATCCTGTTTTTAATGGAAGTGAAAGAACTTATATGGAGGCGATTAGGGAAGATTTAATTTCTCTTGAAATGAAAAAATTTGGCGGAATGAAATTAAGTACTAATGGTTATTATGTCCAAATAGGTGTTAATGCCTCTACAATTACCGAATTAAAGAAAGCATTTAATCCTCAAGTATTATTAGATGAAGTTTCTAAACATAAAGACGTTGTTTATGCAGTTATGATGGACACTAAAGGTATTGCATATGCAGGAAGCGAACTAATGCTATCAGATGCTCCATATACTGATAATATCACTTTAAATGCAACTCAAAACGGAATAGAGGGTGCTGAATTTTATAAAAATAAAACATTAAATATAGAAGCCTATGATGTTCAAATACCTTATTACGAAAACGATTCTTTAATGGGTTCTATACGAATTGGAATAACCTTAGATAGAATGAATAAAGTATTAAGAGAAAATATGATTAAATCTATAATTTCTGCACTTATTACATGCATAATTGGAATAATTGTTGTTCTTTTATTTATTAAATTATTACTTAAACCTTTAAAAAATTTAAGTAATCAACTATCTTCAATTTCAAAGGGTGATTTCACTATTTTGCAAGACCCAAAACTTCTAATTCAAAAAGATGACTTGGGAGTTATTGCAAGGTCCGTTAATGCTATGAGAGAATCTTTAAGCACTCTAATTTCTACATTAAAAAAAGATGCCATGCATGTTGAAGATGGTTCTAATCACCTTTCTTCTATTATGTCAGAAACCTCAAAAGCAATTGAAGAAAATGCACATGCTGTTGAAGCATTAGCTGTTTCTGCATCAGATCAAGCACACGAAACAGATAAAGTTACAAATGCGGTTGAATCACTTGGCGAAAAAGTAGACGAAAGTCTTGAAAGTATAAAAATTGCAAATGATAGAGTTATTTCAGTAAATAAATTAAGTACAAATGGAGAAAAAATTATATCTAATTTAGCTGCAATAACAAATCAAAGTATAGAACGTACAGATGAAGTATCAGAAGGTATTTCCGAAGTTGAAAAAACAGTTAAAAATATGAAGGAATTTATGGGACAAATTAAATCAATTTCTGAACAAACAAATTTACTTGCGTTAAATGCATCTATTGAAGCTGCAAGAGCTGGTGAGGCTGGCAAAGGATTTGCTGTTGTCGCCGATGAAATTAGAAAACTTGCTGAAGAAACTAATAATACAACTAAACAAGTGGAGGTAATTATTGAAGAAATCTCTACAAAAACAGCAATAGCCGGTGAAGAAATCAAAGCCATAAGTTCTGTAACTTCAGAACAAAAACAAACTCTTCAAAATACATTAAATATTTTTTCAGAAATTCAAAGTTCTATTTCTGAATTAGTTGGAGCTATGGATAATGTAGTTGCGGTAAATGATGCCGTTGGAGATAGTAAACAAACAATATCTTCTGCTATTGAAACCCTTTCTGCTCTTACAGAAA
>Ga0193961_1000684_pt1 | contig 12671 bp, 14 predicted proteins | sample FB_4_MG_FD_140371 | JGI IMG/M metagenome (GOLD analysis project Ga0193961, IMG submission 140371) | Microbial mat bacterial communities from the Broadkill River, Lewes, Delaware, United States - FB_4_MG | ecosystem: Environmental > Aquatic > Freshwater > River > Microbial mats | place: USA...
CAGCATCAACAGCCAAACGCGCTAGCGCGGAGAATTAGCTAGGTAGAGCTCTTGGGCAGCTTTGGGGCGGATTTAGTCAAAGCCAATTCCGCGTCAGAGAACCGCCACGGGCCACGCACGCCAGGAATACCTTCGGGTACGATCTGCATGCCGCGATGCCGGATCTGCGGGTCTTCAAAGGCCTGGCCAATGGTGTTGATCGGTCCAGCCGGGACTGTCGCCCGCTCCAGCGCCGCCAACAGATCAGCCTGGCTCCAACCCGCAACCACGGTTTCAATCAGGGTGGTCAAGACCCCCCGATTGGCCACCCGCAGCTGATTGGTGCTGAAACGCGCATCCGTTTTGACTCCGGCAAGGCCCAGCACATCACAGAGCCGTTGAAACTGGCCGTCGTTGCCAACCGCCAGAATGATATGCCCATCCTGCACCGCCATGACCTGATAGGGGGCAATATTGGGATGTTCATTGCCCAGCCGTGTCGGGCTATCGCCTGTCGCCAGATAGTTCATTGCCTGATTGGCCAGAACAGCGGTGGCACAGTCCAGCAAAGACATATCAATGTGCTGACCCCGACCGGTGCTGTGGCGTTGCTCAACAGCTGCCAGCATGCCTATGGTGCCATATAGCCCAGTCACCACATCGGTGATCGCTACGCCCACTTTCTGAGGCTGCCCCTCGGGATCTCCGGTGATCGACATCAACCCAGACATACCCTGAAGCAAAAAGTCATAGCCCGCGCGTTTGGCATAGGGGCCATCCTGCCCAAAGCCGGTCACGGAGCAATAGATCAGCCGAGGGTTCACCTTGGCCAGGCTGTGGTAATCAAGGCCATATTTAGCCAGCCCGCCGACCTTGAAGTTCTCGATCAGGATATCGGCTTCCTGGATCAGCTCCAGCACCTGCGCGCGGCCCGCCTCGGTGCGAAAATCCGCCACCACACAGTCCTTGCCGCGATTGGCCGCGTAGTAATAGGCTGCGGTCTTATCCTCCTCGCGCTCGATAAAGGGAGGCCCCCAGCTGCGCGTATCATCGCCATCCGGGCTTTCGACCTTGATGACCTCGGCTCCGAGGTCTGCCAATGACTGACCGATCCAGGGCCCCGCAAGAATACGCGCCAGTTCAACAACTTTGAGGCCAGAAAGCGGGGTCATCGGCAAATCCTATCTGGGGTCATGCCCCTTGCAGTCACATCTGAACGCTGTCTACCCCATCCACCATTTCGCCTGCAAGAATATGATCAAAAACGAGATGCGACAGGCTGCCGCCTCAGTTGCCCTTGATCCGAACCGAGAAACTGGTCCGCGCCCCAGCGGGCGGAGGCGGGAAGGGCGCCGCCCGACGGACCTGCGCCAGCGCGATCCCGTCTAGCTTCCCTGAGCCAGAACTGCGCGCGATGCTTAGACCAGCCAGACCACCGCTCGCAGTCACCTTGAAACGCACCACAGCCACGCCACGGACATTGGCCCGGCGCTTGGCACGCTGGATGCGGCGCATAACCTGGCCGGGGTAGTTACTTGCAGCAGCATTGCCCTGCACCTGGGCCGTGCCCCCATTTGTGACCGCCTGACCGCCGGGAGCACTCCGGGTCGATTGCACCTCACCCCGGGTTGCATTGACTTGGCCATTGCCCCGCGGCTGCGCTGTTGGCGCAGATCTTGCTGTTGGTTTTTCAACCCTGCGTCGAGGTGGTTCTGGCAGAGGCTGGACCGGCGGATCAACCGGACGTTCCGGCGGGCGCAGGGATTGAGTGATGGCAGGGCTTTGCGGCTCCACTGGCTGCGGTTCAGTGGCCTTTTGCGGCTCACCCCTCTGCTCCACAGAGTCAGGGGGAGCTTCCGTTATGTGCGCCGGCTCGACAGAGCTGGTCTGCTCGACCTGTTCGGCTGGTGCCAAGGTTTCGACAGGGCCGGTCGGCGTCACCTTGTCCGGCTCGGACACAACGGTCACCAGCGGCAGACCGCCCTGGGCTGTTTCTATCCGAGGTGCGGGCTGCTGAACCACCGGCACGGGCTGCACTGCGGAAGGCGTCACCTTGGGAGAGATTTTCTGGGGGGCTTCCGGCATCACGGGCTGAGAGGGCGCGGGCTGCGCAGCCTGCTCCGGAACTTCGGCCTCCACTGGGGTTTTCATACCGGCGGCCAAATTGGCAAAACTATTTCCCTGCGCCGCCAATGCTGTCTGCCCCCCAGCCTGCTCGACCACAGGCGCGCTGCCCTGTAACACAAAGACAGCATGCACAGCCAGGGCCAGCCCAAAGGCAGAGGCCGCCATCACTATCGACTGCGGCACGGGCCGAAACACGGCGTTCATCTGGGCGGCCATGGCTACAGCGCCCTTTCTGTTATCAGAACAACCCGTTGCGCCCCGGCGGCGCGCAGCGCATTGCCAAGCTGCACCAGCTCTTTGGCCGACAGAGCCTGATCGGGGACAATTTTCACCACTTCGCGCGCCTCTGGCGACAATCCGACCATATAGCTGGTGGCATCGGCCACCGGCTGCCCACGCAGGGACAACCGCCCATCCGCATGGGCAACCAAAGTATCGGGTGGCTCACGCCCTTCCAGATCAGCGGTCGTGACCAGCGTCAGATCCTTGTCGATCGGGGGCGCTAGGGTGCCTGCAATCATAAAAAAGATCAGCATCAAAAACACAATATTGATCAGAGCGATCGTCGGCTCTTTCTGTGTCTGGGCGAGCATTCTCAACTGCATTAGCCTAGCACCACCGTTTGCAGCTTCTCGACCTGGCGCAACACTTCCAACAGGTCGACAAGACGCTGTGAAGTGGTCTCCTCGTTTGGACTGATCAGCACCACATGGCCCCGCCCGTCCTGAGGCTGACTGCGCACCAGATCCGCGATCCGATCCAGATCAACGGGTTGCCCGTTCAGTGTCACAAGATCAGTTCCAAGTGTGACAAACAGCTTTTGACGTTCCTCCAAGACACCGGCCTTTCCGGCTGCCATCAGTTCGACCTCGCCATACTTTGAAAAGGTCGAGGTCAGCATAAAGAACAGCAACAACAGGAAGATCACATCAATGAGCGAAGTCATCGACAGGCGCCCGCGCCGAGGGGGAGTTAGCTTAACCGGCATCGGCTTAAGTCCCCAAGGATTGGAAGGCCTCGGCATCCGGTGCAGTCTGGGGTAGTGTCTGGGGCGCAAAGACGACACGCAGCGCCTGATTGGCAAATACTCTTTCCCGTTGCATCCGTGCTGTGAGCCAGCTCAGCACGAGGGAGGTCGGCATCGCCACCGCCAAACCCGCTGCTGTGGTCAAAAGCGCCACCCAGATCCCGCCGGCCAGCAGCGAGGGATCCACCGAAGACCCCGCAGATTGCAGCTTCTGAAAGGCTTCGATCATGCCAATCACAGTGCCAAACAACCCCATAAGCGGCGCCAATTGCGCCACCATATCCAGCGCCCCCAGCCCGCGTTCCAGCTGGGCAAACCGGGTTTCTGCCTCTGCGTCAACCCGCGCCGACAATTCCGCAGTTTGCGGTGCGCTCAACGCCATGGCCAGGACAGGGCTCAGATAAGACCGGCTTTCGGCCAGCGCCTTTTGCGCGCCCGCCTGATCCCCAAGATCCCAGGCGGCGACAGCTGTTGCCAGCTGCCGGTGGCGCCCCACCCGCGCCGCCTGGTACTGCCACATTTTGTAGAGCACCAGTGCTGCTGTCAGCACTGAGACACACAAAAGCAGCAAAACAACGGGACCGCCCAGATCCAGCACCCGCGAGATTGCGTCTTGGATCAGGTTCATCCCAACACCTCGATCTTGGTCCGACTGGTCACTGTCAGTCCCTGAGAACAGGCCCTCTGCCCCAGTCCGGCAGTGCTGCAGGTCTGGGCACCATTGATCAGCACCCGGCTGATGTCAGCGCAGGCCTGGGGGAATTGAAACTGCCGCACACGCAGGCGCCCAGCAGGAAGGTCTTGAAAATCCAACAAGGTCAGACGAGACACCTGGCCCGCGCTATCAAACAGCACGGTCTCGAAAACGGCCTGCGCGATGTCTTTGTCATGACCATTGGTCACCACAAAAGACAGTTTGCAATCTTCCCCGATCTCTTCAGTTGAACTCAGTTCGATCGAGATGGCACCTAGCTGAGCCTGCGGGACCTCTTGCGCAGAGAGGGCATTGCCAAAGGCAGCCCAGACTCCCAAAGCCAGTACCTTAGTGGTTTGAACCAGATGTCCCATATGTGACCTCTTTAGTTGGGGTTGGATCAGAAGGTTTTAGCCACTGTCACCTTGAAGTTACGGCCAGGTTTTAGAACCGTCGCAAGGTTTGGCTGATACTGGCGGTCAAAGGCGTTCTCGATGCCAAAGCGCACATCAGTGCCTTTCAGCATGCCAGTTTGAGGACGGAAGGTCGCCCGCAGATTGGATACACCGTAACCGCCGTAGTTGTTGTTGCCGTTCTCGGCCACCACCTGCTCCCAGCTGAGATCCCAGGCCTGGCCAATCCGCTTACCCACAGTCAGCCGTACGCCATTGGCTGGGGCATTACCCCAGAGCCCCCAAGCCCCATTCGGGGTAGAGGTATCAAACGCCTCGTAGTCCCCATAGGTCGCATTCAGATCAAAGTAGGTTCCATTGGACATGGCATAGGTCAGTTCGACTTCCACCCCGTGGCTATCCACCCTGCCGATATTCGAATATGAAGTCACATCCCAAAGATCGGTAAAGAAGACATTCGCCTTCACCTGCAACGAGTCATCACCTGTAAAAACATCGCTGGACGCATAAGAGGCACCGACCTCATAGGTGGTCGATTTCTCGGGTTGGGTCATATAGGTTGCGTTGCTGAGGTCGTCGAGGATTGGCAGGCTTTCAGTATAGGCTGCGCTGGCAAAAAGAGCCAAACCTGAGTCAAATTCATAGCGCGCAGAGATCCCCCCCATGAGTGCGGAGTTGTCGTAGCGATCCCCTGCATAGGTTCCTGCTCCTGTGATCTTCTGGCTTTCCCAGCGCAGTGCAGGGCTGATGGTCCAATGGCCACCAAGTTGGATGTCATCAACGGCAAACAGCGCGATGCGTTCATCTTTGCCACCCGGAACAGAAACGCTGCCACTGGTTGGACTGATCTGGCTTTCCAGGCGGTTCTTGCTGATCCATTCAACCCCTATGCGAAGATCATGTGAGGCTGCTCCCGTCTGGAAGAACATGGCGTTTTTGACGGTAAGCTTGTCGATGGTGTAGTCGTGATCGCCATCCAGCAAGTAGTCAGCAAATCCACCTGGGTTGGTTGGCTCGCTTTCGATGTAGATATCCGAATATGAGTATTGCACAGTCAGATCGATCAGATCATTTGCGACCGGGTTGTACTCATACTTCAGCGTCGCGACCTCAGAATCTGTTTGGCGGTTTACATTGCCAAAATTCACCCGATTAAAGGCATCATAGGGCGCGTCGAATTCATCTGTTGCTGTCTTTTGATAGCTAAATGTCAGCCCATGTTCATCAGCATCGCCAAAGGTGTATTTTACCTTGGCAAGCGCTGAATAGGGTTCCGTGGCCGAATACGTGACCAGATTGCCTTCCCCATCTTTATAGGCATCGGTATCGCGTTTGGTGTAGTTCAGCAAAACCTCAAAGTTTTCCATCGGCTGCCAGGCAATGATGGAGGAGCTGTGATAGCCCGCGCCGTTGCTGGAATAGCCAAGTGTCTGCCGGAAACGTAGCCCGATTTCACCGCCAGTGAAGTCTGATGCATCTTTGGTTTCAAAAGAAACCACACCACCAATAATGCCCGAGCCATATTCGAACGAGCCAACCGTACCACGGTTCACCGAGACGCTCTTATACAGCGAGGGGTCGGTAAACAGCTGGGTGCCAATGCGGTAAATTTCTTCTGAACCAGTTGCGGCACCGTCAATAACAATCGCCACCTTCTGGTCGGTTCCATAGGTCCCGTTGGCACCAAACCCCCGGATATTGATCCCAGATCCCTCTGGCCGCGATCCGTTTACCAAGGCAACGCCAGGCACGGAATCGATCAGCTCAGCAATAGTACCCGCCTGCCGGTCGTCGATTTCTTCCTGGTTGATCACCGTCAGAGCAGCGGCAGTGCCAACCTGTACTTCACGCTTGCCCTGGCCCAGCTCGACAGTGCCCAGGAACTCTTCGTCCTGAATCTCCAGTGGCAGCTCTTCTGGCAGTTGCTGCGCCATGGCGCCCGATCCGAGCGTCAAACCCAATACGGAAACGGTCCCCAGCAAATGCTGCGTCAGCCGAAATTTCCCCATCACATGTCCCTTTGCGTCTTGGTCTTTGAACCGAAGCTTGCAGTAGGGGCTGGCGCGGTAGTTTGTTGTGTTTCTGGTGGAATCGTTGATTTCCACTTGAGCCTGATAGTAAAGGTGATAAAAACAGTCAACATAAATCAAGCACTGCTCAGCAGCCGCTGCCAGCCCCATTTTTGCCGTGAATTCATCGGCAGGAAACACGGAGCCAGCCCTTTCCCGCAAAAACTTGCTACTATGAAAGGGCCCACAATGAGCCTTGCACAACCAATGGACCCAGAGGCCATCCGCGAGATGCGCCAAGCGAACCAGAAGATGCGCGATCGCGATTTTGCCGCTCAGTTCAACATCAGCGAAGCCCAACTTGTGGCCGCCTATCTGGGCGAAGGCGTGACCCAGATCAGCGCAGATCTCGACATGGTCTTCCCCAGACTTGCCGCCTTGGGCGAGGTCATGGCCCTGACCCGCAACGCGTCCTGCGTAATCGAAAAAGTCGGAACCTACAGCGACTACCGCCCCGGCAAACATGCCTCCATGGTGCTCACCCCCGAGATAGACCTGCGACTGTTTCCACGCCATTTCGTGACGGCCTTTGCGGTAGAGCGCAGCTCAGATGCCGGTATCCGCCGCTCGCTCCAGTTCTTTGATGCCGCCGGGGATGCGGTACATAAAATCCACCTGCGTGCGGCTTCCAACCTTGACGCATGGGCGGCGCTCATCAGCGATCTGGCCCTTGGCGAGCAGGAGCCACTGCTGGAGGTAACACCACGCCAGCCCCCAGAAGCCGCCAAAGCCGATCCGCAAAAGGCTGAACAACTGCGCCTTGAATGGGCAAAGATGACGGACACTCATCAATTCCGCCAATTGACCTCAAAACTGAAGATGAACCGCCTGGGGGCGTATCGCATCGCTGGTGCCCCCCTGGTGCGCCAACTCGATACTGGGGCGGTTGACACTCTGCTGCATGCCATACGGGATCAAGGCACCGAAGTGATGATTTTTGTCGGCAATCCAGGCTGCATCCAGATCCACGCAGGCCCGGTGCAGAACCTGCGCAGGATGGGACCCTGGCAAAACATTCTGGACCCCGGCTTTGATCTGCATCTGCGTCTGGATCATCTGGCCGAGGTCTGGGCCGTGAACAAACCCACGCAGAGCGGCGATGCCATATCGGTTGAGGCTTTTGATAGCGCAGGTCAGGTGATTTTTCAGGTCTTTGGCCGTCGCGATGAAAACCGCGATCACCGCCCAGAATGGGCAGAGATCGTTGCGTCTCTACCATCTCTTACCACCTCTACGTCAGATCAGCGCCCTTTGCGTGCAACGGAGGCTGCCCAATGACTCTGGTTTCGTCCTTTTCTTCTGGCCTAAAAGCCGCAGGAGCCCTGGCTCTATGTGCCCTCCTCCCCGTTCAGGCTGTACAGGCCGAAGAGCCAAGCCGGATCGTCTCAATCGGTGGTGCTGTAACAGAAATCGTCTATGCCCTAGGACAAGAAGATCGCCTGGTGGCCCGCGACACCACCTCCAACTTCCCTGCCAATGCCGCAGAACTGCCCAACGTGGGCTATGCGCGGAATCTGTCACCTGAGGGCGTGCTCTCGGTAGACCCCGACCTGATCCTTGCCATCGAAGGCGCTGGCCCACCCGAGACACTGGAGGTCTTGAAACAGGCACATGTTGACTATGTAGAGGTGCCCGAAGTTTTTTCTGCTGAAGGGGTAATCAGCAAGATCGAAATCGTCGGCAAGGCTCTGGGTCAGGAAGACGCCGCTGCCCGGTTGATCGAAACGGTTAGCGCTGATCTGGATGCGGCCCAGGCGCTGGCCAACAAAGTTGCTAACGATAGCCCCAAAAGGGTTCTGTTTATCCTGTCGACAGCGGGGGGGCGTATTACCGCTGCCGGTCAGGATACAGGCGCCGATGGTATCATCACCATGGCAGGGGCGGTGAATGCCATCGACGAATTCTCCAACTACAAACAAATGAGTGACGAAGCCATCGCCGCTGCGGCCCCCGATGTGATCCTGGCCATGGACCGGCCCGGCGATCACGGGTTAACCTTGGAAACCCTGCAAACTCTGCCAGCCTTGAAATTGACCCCTGCTGCACAAAATGGTCAGTTGATCCGCATGGATGGCGCCTTGCTTTTGCAATTTGGCCCGCGTGCGGCCAGCGCGGTCAAAGACCTGTCACAGGCCCTCTATGGAGCCAACGAGTGAGCGCCCTGTCGACAAATATCACCGGCGCGGATCCCACAGCGGAACCTGCGCCGGTGGAAGATCGCAGAATTCGGGCTCGGCGTCTCACCCTTGTGCTGATCGGTCTTTTGCTTGTTGTTTCAGGCCTGTCGCTAACCACCGGAGCCTCTGGTGCCTCGTTGTGGAACGCGCTGTCGGATCTGGTGGCCGGGCGTGAGCTGTCCACGATGGACCGTGTGGTGCTCTTGGATATCCGCCTGCCTCGGCTGTGCATGGGTATTTTGGTAGGGGCCTCGCTTGCCGTTTCCGGTGCCGTGATGCAGGGGTTGTTTCGCAACCCGCTGGCAGACCCCGGCATTGTTGGCGTCAGTGCCGGCGCTGGCCTTGCCGCCATCACCGCCATTGTTATTGGCGGCATGCTGCCACTTGCGGTGCAACAATTCCTGGGCTCCTGGATCGTCCCAGTTGCAGCATTTTTTGGCGGCTGGGGCTCAACCCTGTTGCTCTATCGCGTCTCGACGCGTGGCGGCCATACCTCGGTTGCCACCATGCTTCTGGCCGGCATTGCCCTGGGCGCTCTGGCGGGGGCCGCCTCGGGCGTATTGGTCTATTACAGCGATGACAACCAGCTACGCGCCCTCACCTTTTGGGGCATGGGATCGCTGGCTGGGGCCACCTGGACCAAGGTGCTGGCAGCCCTGCCCATCATCGCTCTGGCCCTGGCCGCTGCTCCGTTTCTGGCACGGGGCCTGAACGGCATGGCCCTTGGCGAGGCTGCAGCGGGGCATATTGGCATCGCCGTTCAGCGGGTAAAAAACACTTCGATCCTGGCCGTTGCTGGCGCCACCGGGGCTGCTGTTGCCGTCTCCGGCGGCATTGGCTTCATAGGCATCGTCGTGCCGCATCTGTTGCGCCTGGCCACCGGACCAGACCACCACAGTCTGTTGCCCAATGCCGCCCTGCTTGGGGCTGCGTTGTTATTGGCGGCAGATATGATTGCACGGGTTATTGTTGCGCCGGCAGAGCTGCCCATCGGCATCATCACGGCCATTCTGGGCGCACCGGTGTTTTTGTGGATCCTTTTGAGACGCCGGGGGGATCTGGGACTATGATCACTACACTGGAAGCCCGCAACATCCGCGTCAAATTGGGACGCAAAGAGGTGCTACACGGGGTCGACCTCACCGCCAACTCAGGCAAGGTCACTGCAATTGTCGGCCCAAATGGATCGGGTAAGACAACCCTGCTACGCGCCATGACCGGCGAAGTACCCCACCAGGGTGAGGTGAGCATCAATGGCGCTGACGTCGCCCAGTTACAGCCCTGGCAACTGGCCGCAGTCCGAGCGGTTCAACCACAAAGCAGTTCAATTGCTTTTCCCTTCACTGTACTGGAAATCGTGCGTCTTGGGCTGAGTGCTGGTCTCTCAGCTGCGGACAGCTCCGTGCCGTTAAAGGCGCTCGCCACCGTTGGGCTGGCGGGCTTTGCCGGGCGGATGTATCTGGATCTGTCTGGGGGGGAGCAACAACGCGTGCAATTGGCGCGCGTGATTACCCAGGTCTGGGAGCCGATTGTAGAGGAAACACCGCGCTGGCTGATCCTGGACGAGCCCGTGGCCAGCCTCGACATCGGACACCAGTTTACGGTGATGGACCTGACCCGCAGCTATGCCGCGCGGGGCGGAGGCGTTGTGGCTGTGATGCACGACCTCAATCTCACGGCGATGTTTGCTGATCAGGTGGTGCTGATGGAAGCAGGAAAAGTGGCAAAAACCGGCGCACCCGCGGAGGTGTTGACGGATGAAGCCCTGGCCCGCACCTATGGCTGCGCCGTCCCGGTCAATACCACGCCGCCACTTGGTATCCCCTTCTTGTTGCCACAGGCGCGCAGAGATATGACCCCTCATTCGGGCTAAGGTTTTCCTGAATGTCGAGCCTGGGAATTAATGCTAGGCTCGATCAGATTTCGCGCCTAGGGTTACTCAAACCAACGCGCCCAGCCATCCAGATAGTAGCCAACCAGAGCGTGGGATTGCAGCGTGTTAACCTCAACCTCTGTGGGGCCTGTTTGCCGGTCAAAGACCTGTGCCGCCTGCCAGACCTCTGGCGTGAGGTACTTCAGATTTGCTGCAAGGTTCACGGGCAGCTCAAGCCCTGCCGACACAAACTGTTGCGGGCTTGCCAACACAAAACCCCAATCGCCAAAACTAGGCAGATAGGCGTGATAGGGCCGCGTTGCCAACCCCACCCCAGGGGCTGTTGGATTACGGCTGGATTGCAGGGTCGCATCAATCGACCAAAAGGCTTCGCGCGCAAAAAGGGGCGATCCTGCCTGGGTTACAATAACTCCCTGGGCGCTCAGCCTCTCTACCAAAGCGCCGTAAAACTGGCGGCTATAGAGCTTAGACAGAGCCAGGTTCTTGGGGTCCGGAAGGTCGATGATAATGACATCATAGACTGCCGTGCTATCTTCGACAAAACGCCAGGCGTCAGCATTTGTGATCTGGACACGCGGGTCCGTCAGGGATCCATCATTCAACCGCGACAGATCCGGATGATCACGAAACAGCTCAGTGACACGGGGGTCCAGATCCACCAGTGTGACATGCTCAACCTCTGCCCAGCGCAGGACCTCACGGACCGCCATGCCATCACCTCCCCCAAGCACCAGAACAGACTTGCGCCGCGGCGCCTGCGCTATAGCCGGATGCACCAGACTTTCGTGATAGCGATGCTCATCCAGGCTATCGAACTGGATCGAATAGTCCAGGAACAGCCGGGTGCGGTCGCGGTAGCGGGTAACCGTGATCTGCTGATAGGGCGTTGCTTCACTGAGGATGATATCATCCTCAAACAGATTGGCCTCTGTGACAGAGACCAGCCGCTCGGCCTGCCAGAGACCGATAAGGGTCACCAAAAAGGCAAGCCCCCAAACGCTCACCTGTGTCGCGCTTGTATCGCGGCGAAAAATCCACAGGGACAGTCCTGCGACACCAAGGTTAAGCGCGCCAAAGGCCAGGCTTCCGGCCATCAACCCGAGATGGGGAATGATCAACAAGGGAAAAGCCAAAGACGCTACAAGCGCGCCAATGTAGTCGACGCTCAGCACGTTCTCAAACCGAAACTCAGGCGCACCGATTTCTTTAAGCACCCGCGCAATCAGGGGGATCTCCATCCCCGACAACAGCCCGACCGTGACCAGCAACCCGAATAGCGGAAGGCTGACGCTCTCCATCCAGGCAAAAGAGAGAAACACAGCCGGTGCCATAAACCCGCCAGCGATGCCCAACAGGATCTGCGCCCAGACAAAGCCAGCCATTGCACGATCCACATAGCGCGACAGCCAGGCCCCCAGCCCCATGGAGGAGAGAAAGACCCCGATCACATAGGAGAACTGGCGTACGGAATCGCCCAGCAGGTAGCTCGACAATGTGGCCGCAATCAGCTCATAGATGAGGCCAGCCACAGCCACCAGAAAGGTCGCAACCAAGAGCCAGGTTTCGCGCAGGCGCAGGGCGGCGGTTGCCACAACCGGGTCAGCTGAGGCGCCTGCTTCCTGCGCCGCGCGCCCTGGAGGCTCAGGAGACAATGACAGCCGCAATGATGATTGAAATCGACACGAACAACAGGCCGATAAGGACCGCCAAAGCCATATTCTGATCCTGCTCGATCTCTTTCATGATAGGAAAGGGAGTGAGCCAGTCGATCACTTTCCAGACCACCCCCATGAGCGCAACGCCCACGAAAGTATAGATTACGGTGCTGATCATTTCAGCCAGCTGAACTGCGGCAAGATACTCCATGAGAATCCTCTCTATTTGATACTTCCATTCAATCCCCGCCCAGCGCTGACGGCGCGAATAGAGCGATCCAAATCACGGCTTTCGCCGCCATGGCCTAGATAGGCAACATAGGTGGTTCCGGCGATTGCCGTGGCCGAGAGCAGGACAAAGATCAGGCGAAACAAAATCATCTCAATCGTCGTCCTCATCAACCCAATCGCTGTCGCGCCAACGGGCTTTGTTGTGCAGATAGCGGCGCAGCAGAGGGAACCCGCCAATGCAACCAAATCCAAGGCCCAACAAGACCAGCCAGAAACCGCTGGAAACACCATTGCGAACTTGCAGCGACACCTGCGTCATCTGATGTTGCGGAGAAGACGAGCGATTCACATTAGGCGCCCAAAACCCGCTCTCTTCCAAATCCAGCGTCACCGAATATGTACCTG
>Ga0193961_1000686_pt1 | contig 12655 bp, 10 predicted proteins | sample FB_4_MG_FD_140371 | JGI IMG/M metagenome (GOLD analysis project Ga0193961, IMG submission 140371) | Microbial mat bacterial communities from the Broadkill River, Lewes, Delaware, United States - FB_4_MG | ecosystem: Environmental > Aquatic > Freshwater > River > Microbial mats | place: USA...
AATTACAACTGCAGCAACCGCATGTTATCCGTTTAGAAACTCGCCCTGCCAATATTGAAGGCAAAGGTGAAATAACTCAGCGGGAACTGGTGAAAAACTCGCTACGTATGCGCCCCGATCGCATCGTAGTTGGTGAGGTTCGTGGTAGCGAAGCTGTTGACATGCTATCGGCAATGAACACAGGTCACGATGGCTCTCTCGCCACTATTCACGCTAATACTCCTAGGGATGCTCTGAGTCGAATTGAGAATATGTTTTCAATGGCGGGCTGGAATATTTCGACTAAAAATTTACGTTCGCAAATTGCGTCAGCAATTCATCTCGTGGTGCAAATGGATCGCCAAGAAGATGGTAAGCGTCGCATGGTAAGCATTCAAGAGATCAATGGCATGGAAGGTGAAATTATCACCATGTCAGAGATATTTACTTTCAAACGTCAAGGTGTTGATGAGCATGGCAATGTGATTGGTCGTTATGTCGCCACAGGTATTGTGCCGAGTTGTCATGATCAATTAATAAAACGTGGCTTAGATGTGCCGTTTGAATTGTTCAATGAAAAACCTTAAAGGAGTCGATTATGCAAAGTCAGATGCCGCTGTTTTTCATATTGCTTTTCCTCTCGGTTTTTTTGATAAGCCAAGCGTTAATTCTGCCATCAGTTGGTAAAAAAGTTCGCCACAAGCAGTTGATGAAACGACTGCGTGAAAGTCATAAAAATATTGATGCAGAGAGTATCAGCTTACTGCGAGAAAATGCACTAAAAGACCTTAGCCCATTAGAGAAATGGTTAATGCGTTTTCCATTTTTTGAAAGTGTTAAAAAGAAGCTAGATTTAGCTGGTATTACGGTTGGCTTTAGTAAGTTTTTGTTTTTATCCTTTTTAGCAGGTCTGGTTTTTTTATTAATATTGCTACTGCTAAACCAAATCTGGTATCTCAGCATTGGGGTGATGTTTGTCGTTTGGGTGGTTGAGTATTTTGTTATTCAGAAGATGATTAATGATCGTTTACAGGCTTTCGAAGAGCAACTGCCAGAAGCTTTAGATATCATCAAACGAGTACTGCAAGCCGGACAACCACTTAATCATGCCTTTTATGAAGTGGGTAAAGAAATGCCAGCGCCTTTAGGTCCTGAGTTTCTCAATACCTACAACCTGCTTAACTATGGTTATGACTTACGTTTAGCGATTATGCAAATGTCTGAGCGTACTCCCACCATATCAATGTTGGCGTTTTCAAGCGCGGTGCTATTGCAAAAAGAGACGGGGGGTAACTTAACCGAGAACTTAGATAAGTTGTCTCACTTACTGCGAGCGCGTTTTAAATTGTCGCGAAAAATTCGCACTATTTCTGCTGAATCTCGTATGTCAGCATGGGTTCTAGTCCTTGCACCTTTTGGTTTATACGGTCTCATTTATCTTATTAACCCGGAGTATATTCAAATCCTTCACTCAGATCCTCGAGGGCTAAAAATGATAGGTGTCGGGATGATCGCTCTAGCTATTGGTACGCTCTGGATTCGTAAAATAGTGAACATCGAGGTATAGCATATGGAAGAACTACTCGATTGGGTCAACAACATTAGCATCAATCAAGAGACGCTAATCATGGCTTTGGTTTTGGTGACCACCATTTTGATTGTGTTAACTGTCGGTTCCATCATCATGGGTATTAACTCGCCACTACGACGTCGTTTGATGCAAATCTCTGGTGACAGCAAAGAAGGCGCGACCAACTCAAGTAAGATGGTGGATACGTTAGAGTCATTTGCAGCGCCGATTATGTCGCCTAAAAATGAGAAGGAACGCCAAACAACACGTCACCATTTAATGCATGCAGGCTATCACCAAAACAACTCATTGACGCTTTTCTACTCGGTTAAGTTTGTCACCACCATCATTGGCTTAATTGTCGCCACGCTAGTTTATGTGAGTGTTCCAGACTCTAAGTATGTGTATGTCTATCTGTGCTTGGCGGTAGGGATTGGACTATTTATACCTGACTATCTATTGAGCCGGATGGTGAAAAAACGCCAAGCTCAAATTCGAGCGGGTGTGGCAGATATGCTCGACTTGCTGGTGGTGTGTACTGAATCAGGACTGGGTTTCAATGCGGCACTTCGCCGCGTAGCCGATGAAATGGTGATATCTCATCCCGAACTTGCCGATGAGTTGGACACTGTCTGTATGAAAATTCAAGCCGGTAAGACAATGCCCGAAGCGTTACGTGAGTTGGTGGTACGTACTGGTATTGTGGAGATAAGTGGCTTAGTTAGTATGCTTAGTCATGCATCAAAAATAGGCGGAAGCTTAGTGCAATCTTTACGTGAGTACACGGAAGATTATCGAGATAAGCGACACCAAGCGGCAGAGGAGAAAGCCGCTAAGATACCTGTGAAAATGATGTTTCCGATGGTGTTGTTTATTTGGCCGTGCTTTTTCATCGTGGCGATCGGTCCCGCGTTAGTTTCATTGATGGATGCATTTGCCCAATAGGGCAGAGCAAGGCAGAAAGGTAGGGAAGATTATGTGGATTAAAATACAAACGATAGCGCTAACCATCGCCTTACTATCAGGCTGTGCGTCATCGGATAACTCCGATGAGTTTAATAACTCTTTGTATGCAGGCAAACCAATTGAAAGCTTAACCAATGCAGAACCACCAAAAAGCGAAAAGGAAGCGCTTGCTCGCGGAGACATGGCACTGGCGAATAAAGATATCGACTTAGCCTTGTATGAGTACCTACGCTCATTGAGTTTTTCGAATGCGCAATACAAAGATAAAACCCTTTATACCGTGGGGAAAATTCATCTGTCAAAACCAGATTTTGAGTTGGCAGAGCGAGCTTTTAAAGCGTCGCTGAATGAGAACCCAGATAATGTAGGCGCTTTGGAGGAGCTTGGCTCGTTGTATAGCCGTAGTGGTCGAACCGATGAGGGGATGAGTTACTTTATTAAAGCGATTAATGCGGATTTAATTCGTATGGGGGCGACGCCAAATCTAACCAAAGAAACGCTGAGCTTAGAGCAAGTTTCACAACTCAAATATGACGAGACGTCACCAGACGGCGCCTATAATGGATTGGGTGTACTTTATGATGTGCAAGGGCAACATGAAATAGCTCAATCACTGTTTGTCGATGCAATTGAAATTAACAACGGCAATATGGATGCGCTGATTAATCTGGGTTATTCGTACTATATGTCACAAGATTACCCTAAGGCATCGGTCTACACCAAAGCGGCGCTTAAACGTGATAATAATAGTGAAAAGGCATTGAATAACCTTGCGCTGATTTATTTAGCTCAGAATCAAGTACGCCAAGCGCTCAATGTTTTTAGTCGCCATCTTTCGATGCCGGAAGCATTAAATAATGTAGGCTATTTCCTGATTTTACAGGGGAAAGCTGAACAGGCTATCCCATATCTACAGCAAGCGATTGATAAGAATCCGTCTTACTATGAAGTAGCGAATAAAAACTTAGAGCGTGCGCTATCGATGGTGAGGCAAGGAGCGGTAAGCTCATCCATAACTGTTCAATAGTGGTAAACCAAAGAGACGCGTTAAGCGTCTCTTTGGTTTTTACCCGTCATACTTGAAGGTGCAGCGGTGTTGGCTGTGTTCGTGCGCCCCAATCACATAGTTCACCTATGCTCAGGGGACTTTCTTACTTGCCGCCTACCTGCATCTTCAAGTTTCTTGGGTATAGAGAGCTTTAAATAAAGCCCATCACCAAACCGGCAGCAATAAAGCAAATTACCATCCAAATTATCGGCAGCTTGAGTTGTTTCATTAGGTAGAAGCCAACCAATACTATCGCTATGTCTAACGGGTTCATGACCGCACTGGTAAATACCGGTTGGTAAAGCGCTGAAACCAGTAAGCCTACCACTGCTGCATTTACACCACTGACCGCACCGGCAACCTGTGGTTTTTGTGCCAATGATTGCCAGTTTCTTAAAACTCCAAGTAGCAATAAAAAGCCGGGTAAAAAGACCGCAATAGTGGCGACTAGTGCACCGATGATTGGTGCATCAGGTTGTAGTTCGTAGCCGATGTAAGTTGCAAAGGTAAACATCGGCCCCGGAACCGCTTGCGCAGCAGCGTATCCAGTTAAGAATGCATCTTGGCTAAGTTGGTCCCCCACAATATTTTGTAATAACGGTAGAACCACATGACCACCACCAAATACGAGACTACCCGCTTGGAAAAAGTCATTAAATAACCCCAGCGTTGGCGCAAGGTGAGCAATTAGAGGTAAACCTGCGAGAATAGTTACAAACAGTGCCAGTGGTAAAACAGTCGGTTGAAATGGTTTGGGATTACTTGGCGTTTCTCCTTTGAGGTATTTGGCACCAATTAGCGCGGCAATAACCAGAACGATCATTTGTGTAGCAATGCTTGGTAACGTTAGTAAAGCAATCGCAGTGGCTAAACATAAGCTAACCGAAAGGGTATTTTTACAGAAGTTTTTGTACATTCCCCAAGTCGCATCCGCAACCACTACAACTGCTAAGAGTTTTAGCCCATGAACAATGCTTTGGAACGCCATAGTTTCGGTGAGTTGGCTTGAAACGACCGCCAGCAACACCATGATCATTACCGAGGGCAGCGTAAAGCCGATAAAAGCTGCGCAAGCTCCCATCAAGCCACCACGTTTGTAACCAAGCGCGAATCCCACTTGGCTTGAGCCCGGTCCTGGTAAGAACTGGCTGAGTGCGACAATTTGCGCATACTCACTGTCATCGAGCCAATTGAGCTTTTCTACAAATGTTTGGCGAAAATAACCAATGTGCGCAGCGGGTCCACCAAAGCTTATCCAGCCGAGCCAGAAAAAGGTTTTAAAAATTGAGAGCATCAGACTTCCTTCTAATTTCATTACTGCTCGTTACTGCCTTTAGAGTAAAAAAAATAGTAAGATGATTCAAATTGATAGTTTTAATTTTATCTATGAATGAAATAGGACGGGATAGTGACAAACTCCGAAGAGCTTCAATGGCGAAATATAGATTTAAATTTGTTGGTGACTTTTTCTTATCTTTATCGTTATCGCAGTGTGAGTACTGCCGCTGAAAAGAGTTTTGTTAGCCAATCAGCCATGAGTCATAGCCTAGCGCGTTTGCGTCAGCTGTTTGATGACCCGCTATTTGTGCGCAAAGGGCATAAAATGGACCCAACTGAACATGCCCATCATATTGCGCCTACCATTAGCCAACTACTCGATTCAATTACACATAATCTACTGACTAAAGCGCAGTTTGATCCGGCAAACTATTCGGGAGTGTGCCGTATTGGTCTTACTGATTATGCCGAGTTTATTTTTGCTCCGGCGATTTACGATTGTATCCGTGCTCAAGCGCCGAACGCTCAAATCAGTTTTATCAATGTTAATCGCAGCAATTATGTCGCTCTAACAGAGCAAGAAAAACTGGATCTGGTTATTGGCAGTATGCCGGCATTAGATGATGAATTTGAAAGTCACTATCTTTATACCGAGAAGCATGTTTGTCTTGCCGACCCAAATACACTTGCTTTGAAATCCGAGCTGACCAAAGAAGTGTTCGCGGGAATCGAGCAAGCGTTAGTGAGCCCGGATGGTAGCTTAACCACCCAAGTGGATAAGAAATTAGCCGAGCATGGTTTATCTCGCCGAGTAACGGTGGCATCACGCAATTTCCTGACCATTCGCAGCTTGCTTAAGCAGCGTCGTTTGATTGCTATTGTGCCGGAGAAAATGGCACTTGCTGAAGGCTTTGATGACCACTTAACAACGTTTAAACCGCCGGTGCCAGTTGCCGATTTTGATATAGCGATGCTTTGGCATACTAGCCGAAATAGTGAAGATAAGAATGTTTGGTTGCGTGCGTTGGTGGAAGGCGTGATTGTTGCGACATAGCGCGCTAACAATGCCGATGGCTTGGTAGCGCGACGGTATGCTTGGTGAAATAAATTAGTGTTTGGTCTTGAAACCGCGCAGGATCTTAATTGAAGAAAAGGCGATGATGCAGTAAGCCAACAGCTCAGAGCCTTCCTCAACAATGTTTTTTACATCGCGAACGTAGTGCTCAGCCATAACACCTTGCCAAAAACTGCCCATGCCAAATAATCGAGAAAAAACCAGCAACATGATCAAGCCCAAAACCAGCATGTTCATATAAGAACTGCTGAGGATTACAGCAAGTTGGTCAAGTGTCTGTTTGCCGTTACGAACGGCATAGGTGATGGCGGCAAAGGTAACCGCTAATGCTGGGTAGACCCAAAAACCGTGTACGATGTAGTCAAAAAAAGCGTCATTTTCACGAATTAACATCACTAAGAAAAATGCCCCCATCAGCGTGGCAGCGTGCTTTAGTTTTGTTTGTCGCTTCGCTAAGTAGAAGAAAGAGCCCGCGGAGAGTACAAGCATCAACTGTTCTAATCCCTCAGTAATCGACAGTTCCCCTACTTGGTTCCCCAGCACAATATAATCAAGGCGCAATGCAACATTGACTAGTAAGCAGATAGCCACGCCAATCAACGCGGTTAAGCTACGTTTTAAAATGATTTCCGAGGCAGGACGATGGAGTGAAAATTCGTGCCCTAGGCTCTCTTGATTGGTATAGGTTGTCGTTTTCATAGCAGCATAAGATTTTGTAACAATATGCAGCTCAGTTTATGACCTAAAAAAAGGTTTATTGTCAGAAAAATGTCATCAATTGAACGGTGTGCAATTAATGGCATTCGCATCGGCTTATATGTAACTCTAAGTGAGTTGATAGCGAGTCCATACTTTGCTTCGCCAACGTCTTGCCATAATGACACCACGGAACCACTCATCCATCGCAATAGCCATCCAAGCGCCGAATACACCATAACCCCAATGAACACCAAGCAAGTAGCTAAATACCACACCTAACCCCCACATACTTAAGATGCCCATTTTTACTGGGAATTTAATATCGCCAGCCGCTTTAAGTGCTGAGATAAAGATCAAGTTGAAGACGCGTCCGGCTTCAAGAAGGATTGAACCAGCAATTAAACTGGCGGTTAGCGCGGCAATTTCAGCTTGATCGGTAAAGAGCGGAATAATGTTATCGCTTAATAGGAAAATGGTGATGGTGACAATGTTGGTCACGATGAACCCGACCACAAAGTATTTTTGTACTCGGATCAATATCGCATCAATCAAGCCACGACCGATAAAATAACCCGTTTGAATTTGGCTGCCTTGTCCAATAGCCAAGGCAAAAGCAAACGAAATGCGGGCAATGTTTTGTGCGTAGGTGAATGCGGCTAAAGACGCGGTCCCCATTTGTACGATGAAGTAGATAATAGTCAACTGAGCGAGGTTGTAAGAGAGCATTTCCCCCGCGTTCATCATGCCTATGCGCATAATACGCTGATAGGTAGCACGAGGAACCGTTTTCCAATTGGATAGAGGAACGCGAATATCAGTGCTGCGCAGTTTGCAACACAGCATCAAGGTGCTGAGTAACTGGCTGGTGACGGTCGCAATTGCCACACCTTGCACGCCATATACAGGCAAGCCAAAAGGCTGATACAAGGCAATATAGTTACCTGTAATGTTGAGTACGCCAGCGATTAGGTTGATCACCATTGGTGAACGAGAGTAGCCATGGCTACGCAAGATGGTGGTTAGCACAATCCCCATAGTGACATTGAATGTCATCGACCCACTGATGAAGAGGTATTGCTGGGCATAGTTTTCAACCTGAGCTTCTAAGCCGTAATACGGCAGTAAAAAGTAGGCGGCAGAGACGGCAAAAAGGCTTAAAAATATCCCGACAATGGCAGACATAATGATACTTGCTACCGCGACATGTGTGGACTCGTCTTCACGGTTTGAACCATTATATTGGGCGATTAAGATGCCAGTTCCGCTGCTAACCATCGAAGAAATGATGATCAAAAAGAAAGAGATTTGGGTAATAACGCCAACAGCAGAAACAGCTTTATCTGAATAGCCACTTAACATGAATACATCACTGGTATTTAAGGCGGTGCGCAACATGATCTCGATAAAAAGAGGCCAAGTTAGCGCCAGAATGTTCATGCGCTTATCAATTGCGTTTGGGAGTGATGACATGTTGGTGAGTGCTCAGCAGTTAGATAAAATAGCCCTAAAAAAGGCGGGCTATTATATCGATGAAAAAGTGAGCGTATAGGCTTTTTCTTATTTAGTGATAAATCGTGGTGATATTGTGATTTGCCACTTTTTTCACAGCGTTATTTAGCGATTGGCGAGCAGTTGATCAATTTTCAGTTGATGTGCCGACGTTACCCCAGCCAAGTTACCGTATTTAGGTTTTTCTCGGTCATTTTCGAGTGGATGATGCCAGCCTATTGTGTGTTCAATAAACTGCTGGGCAAAATGTTCAGACACTTCTAAGCAACCAGTTAAGACAGTATCAACATAGGTTTGCACGATAGGGCTCATTGAGCAGGGAGGTGTTGCTTGCTCAGTAACATAAATCCACACCTGGTCTTGTTCATCCAGCGTAATATCGCTATCCAATTGGTGATGCTCGATAGCAATGCGCGTGTAACCCCGTTCACGTCGATCAAATTCAACCAAGTGCGTGTCGTTGACCTGTAGTAATACACCGTTAACTAAGCCATCGCCTTTGGTTACAACCAATGGTGCTAGAATATAACTTTCATCAACTTTGCCCCAGTAACGGCACAGACCATGCGCGACTGCTGGTGTTGCAGCGGATGTTTGACCGGTTAATTGGCGAGATGCTGAGTTCATTAAGCTGCCGTAACCAAAGATATATTGTGTCATATTACTACTCTTACTGATGAATATTATGTCGTTCTATTGGGCATTACAGTGATGTTGTTGATGCTTCATTCCCCGAGCATAGGGTTCATCTATACTGATGGGGTGCACTCACTTATCGTTAAGCTCTTTCTTCAAGCTTGAAGCTTCAAGCTTCAAGCCATGAGTCATGAGTCATGGTGTAATGATATCGATATATCTCAATTTCGCCAAAGTGCTTTCTGTTTATCAATATCGCGATGAGTTATAAGTTATTTGGATGCTACTGAGTCAAAAGGACTTTATTTTAAATGTGTCACATTGACTTCTTTTTATGATTTTATCACTTTAATTCATTGATATAGCTTGCATTGTCGTGTGGCATGAAAGGTGCAGGGTAACAAGGTATATCACTGTAGGAGTTTTTTAGTGCTCAATATTACTGACAAGCGGATTGAAGAAAAAATACCCGCTATTTTACGCCTTGGTTTTCGCCCTTTCTTCTTTTTAGGGGCTATTTATGCCTTTATTGCTATTCCACTTTGGGTTTGGATGTTTCGCTCGGGTCAACCGCAAGCGCTGAGCGTGCCAGCATTATGGTGGCATGTACACGAAATGCTGTTTGGTTTTGCTATGGCCATTGTTGTCGGTTTTGTGCTTACGGCGGTACAAAACTGGACGGGAATTAACGGAACTAAAAGTTATCGACTTTTAGCCATTGTGGTGCTCTGGTTGACACCGCGCTTGCTGCTCTGGACGCCCGCACCACTTTGGCTAATCTCTATCATTGATGCACTTTTCTTAGCGGTTGCTGCTTATGAAATTGCATGGCGAGTTATTAAGGCAAAAGGGTATAAAAACCTCTTTTTTGTACCGCTATTCGTGTTGGCTATTATCGCTAACTTTGCCAGCTACGCTTGTGTTAAAGGTATGCCTCCGTTCCCTGCGCTTGCAGTATGGCAAGCCATGCTTTGGTGGTTTACCTTGCTGCTTTCAATCATGGGCGGACGGGTGATTCCATTCTTTACTGCAAGGCGGTTTAACTTTGAAAAACCGCAACCGCTGATGTGGTTGGAGTGGGTGGCTAACTTACCGCTGGTGGCTCTATTTATTCTCAGTTTCTTCCCATTAGCGATGGATCAACTGGGTTCTTGGCTGATGGTTGTTGCCGGGGCTGCTCAGTTATTCCGTGTGATGCGTTGGCAGCCATGGAAAACTGTGAGTGAGCCTTTAGTGTGGTCACTGCATGCGGCTTACTTATGTATCCCTGCAAGCTTATTGGTGCGCGGTTTATGGCAAAACGCTTTTGCTCAGCACAATATGATTCATTTATTTGCGATTGGGGCATTAAGTGGTGTGATATTGGCAATGATAGCTCGTGTGACTATGGGGCATACTGGGCGCGCAATCTATCAAGGACCCAAAATGGGCTTAGCCTTTGCTATGCTGATCTTGGCGGCATTGATACGTAGCTTTGGGGTTGCCATGTTCCCTGCGCAAATGTTGCTGATGATTGATATCAGCGCGGGGTTGTGGGCATTTGCATTTGCGCTGTTTATTGCCAAGTTTGGTTATATGCTCGTTACCCCTCGAGTTGACGGTCATCCGGGTTAATATTTCCCCTTTCTAATACAAAAGGCTTGGCATTGCGCCAAGCCTTTTGTATTTCTATACCCAGTCATACTGAAGTTGCAGCGGTGTTGGCTGTGTTTGTGCGCCCCAATCGCATAGTTCACCTATGCGATTGGGGCTTTCTTACTTGCCGCCTACCTGCACCTCCAAGTTTCTTGGCTATAGTGCTAAGAAAGATTAAATATTGCCGAGATTAAAATCTTTCTGGAAGTAGAGTACTTTTTGCAAATATCGACGAGCTTCACCTTTAGGGTGCTTAGTGGTTAATGTGTCGTATACCTGTCTTGGTGTCGAATTGTTTAACTTCACCATTGCACGCTTTCGATCGCTATCAAAGGCTGACAATACGCCACCCGTTCCGCCGTTGTAGGCTGAAATCATACTGAAATGCATTGAGGTTGGGTGCTTCACTTCCCTTAAGTAGCGATTCTTAAGGATGTAGAAGTAAGCGGCACCGGTATCGATATTATTGGCGGGATCAAACAAATACTCTTTGGTTGGAATGCCCGGCTTTTTCTTCACTAAGTTAAAAACGTCAGCCCCTGCAGTTTTTGGGATCACCTGCATTAAGCCATAGGCACCAGCGTGGCTCACCGCGTAAGGGTTAAAGCTACTTTCAGTTTTGATGATCGAGTAGATCAAATCTTCCGGTATGTCGTAACGCTTTGCAGCATCACGAATAAGCCCAGCGTATTGGTATTCACGTTGCTCTAAGTGATCATTCACCATGGTGATTTCAACGTAATGAGCCTGCCCGCGTTTAATCGGTTTAGTGCGCAGAGCATTCTCAATTAAATAGTTTGAATATCGATTGGCACGCCATTCCCACTCAATCGGTTTACCTTCATGATCCAAAACTTGACCTAGCAAGAAAGGCTTGCCGCGCAGTATCGCTTCTTTGTCACTAAATAGTTCAGCATGGGCAGGATCCGCTGGCATCAATAACGTTTGTACGATCGCTTTTTGTAGCTTTTGTTCCGGTTGAGTCTGAGAGATGGTCGAGACATAAATCTTACCCGCATCAAAATCGATATGAGCACGAGTATTGTAGCCGTCAAGGTACTTAACGTAGCGATGTTTACCAGCTTCAACGAATTCATCTTCACCCCAGCGGTCTTTCGTCAGTTTGGCGACATAAGCTAATAGCTGGTTGATGCTCTGTTGGTTGTTGGTCGATGGAGCGACAACCGATGGTGGTGTCGCTGGGCAGTAGCAAGATGAATCTTGTTCAGGAGAAAGGGAGCATCCTCCAAGCAGCGCAAGCAGTAAATAGGTGAATTTTTTCATTGTAATGATTTGGTTATCAGACCCTAGGTTATTGGTAACGTTAAGCGGGTTGATAATAAGTAGCGTAGAGGGGTTGTGATAATTAAATTTTTCTATGGTAATAATAAAAATCCCCACACCGAAGTGTAGGGATCTCAATCTAATTTAGCTTAGCAGCAATATTAGTTGTTTTTGTGTAGCTCAGCGTTGAGTTCAACCGCGCTCTTGTTTGCCAAACATTCAATTTGACCAGTCACAGAGTTGCGACGGAACAATAGATCAGAGACACCAGCAAGGTCGCGAGCTTTCGCCATTTCAACTTCGTTGCCTTGTGAATCAAGCATGCGCACTTTAGAGCCAGCGGTTACATATAGACCTGATTCAATCGTACAACGGTCACCCATTGGGAAGCCAAGACCTGCGTTAGCGCCTAGTAGTGAGTTTTCACCAATAGAGACAACCACTTTACCGCCACCAGATAGTGTACCCATGATAGAGGCACCACCGCCGATGTCTGAACCGTTACCGACAACCACACCCGCAGAAATACGACCTTCAACCATGCTCACGCCTGTGGTACCGGCGTTAAAGTTGATAAAGCCTTCATGCATAACCGTTGTGCCTTCACCCACGTGCGCACCAAGACGTACACGAGAAGTATCAGCAATACGAACGCCAGTTGGTACAACGTAGTCCACCATTTTCGGGAATTTGTCGACGCAATCGACGCTTAGCGCACGACCTGCAAGACGCGCTTCGATTTGGCGCTCAGCCAGTTCAGGTAGATCAATAGGACCTTCGTTAGTCCAAGCGATATTGTGCAGCAGACCGAAGATACCATCTAGCACAGTGCCATGAGGCTTCACTAGGCGGTTAGAGATCAGCTGTAGCTTAAGGAAGCCTTCAGCAACTGATTGAGGTTGCTCATCCGTTGCTAGGATAACTAGTACAAGTGGCTGCGCTGACTCCGCTGCTTTGGCTGCGAAAGAGGCGTTAG
>Ga0193961_1000690_pt1 | contig 12618 bp, 8 predicted proteins | sample FB_4_MG_FD_140371 | JGI IMG/M metagenome (GOLD analysis project Ga0193961, IMG submission 140371) | Microbial mat bacterial communities from the Broadkill River, Lewes, Delaware, United States - FB_4_MG | ecosystem: Environmental > Aquatic > Freshwater > River > Microbial mats | place: USA...
ACATCATAATTTACTACCAACAATGTATTATCTTTTACAGATGTTAAACTAACATCCTCATAGTAACTAATACTCTTTACCCCAAAGTATAATAAGTACTCCTCAAGTAAATCAATGTTATGTTCTTTGTGATTAAAATTAACTATCCCTACATCTATATTATCAATCCCGCTTATTTTGGTTATATCTTCTGTTTTGGCTGGTAACTCTACTTTAATATCAAAATAAAATTGACTACCTTTATATTGTTCACTATCTAGTTCTAATCTAGAACCCATCAATTCGACAAGTTTTGCACTAATAGAAAGTCCAAGTCCAGTACCTCCATACTTTTGACTGGTTGAATCTTCTTCTTGCAAAAAAGCTTTAAAAATCTTTCCCTGATTTGCTTTTGCTATACCAATACCATTATCTTGTATTGTAAATAAAATAGTTTGTTCTGGGCTATCATATTTTATATTTAATGAGACCATGCCCCCTTTTGGTGAAAACTTTATTGCATTACTCAAGAGATTTGTTAATACCTGACGAAGTCTTAATGAATCGGCAATAATTGTTTTAGGAAGAGATGGGTCAATATAAATATGAAACTTTATACCTAGCTCTTCAGCTTTTGCATAAAATATAGACCCGATATTACTAAAGTCATCATGTGGATTAAACTCTGAAGCGTTAATGCTTAATTTTCCACTCTCAATCTTTGCAAAGTCCAATAAGTCATCAATAATCTTTAGCAGAGTATCACTACTTTTTTTAATAGTGCTTATATACTTTAATTTTTCAGGACTTGTCTCATTCATCTGTAGTATCTGTATAAACCCCAAGATAGCGTTTAGAGGTGTACGAATTTCATGACTACTATTTGCTAAAAAGGTTGACTTAGCACTATTAGCCATGTCAGCAGATTTTTTAGCTTCATAAAGTACTTTTTCATTTTTTTCATACTCTTGTATAATATAACTCTTCTCTTTTATATAGTAGTTAGCAACATAAAAAATACCACCAAGTCCAAATGTTATATTTAAAAATGAAAACAGTATCATTATTTTGTATGGTATGTGTGGGTTTTGAATAAGCATGTCATCCATAAGTATCGATATTGATAACAGGAATATAAACAACATAAACCAAGTGTAAGTATGTTTTTTAGAATATATAATGGCCAAAATCGGGGTATAAAATGCCCATATAACAACATAACTGCTATTTTGCAAACCACCTAAAGACCACATAAGCACAAAAGGTAAGATTAGTATAAGTGTAAGTTGGGAAAACAGTAAAAACCTTGTAGACTTTGTATAGTAAAAATATAATAAACTAAATATCGTCACTAAAGAGTAAAAGATTGGTATAGAAGCTGATATATAACTCTCTAAAATATAGTATTTAGTTCCAAACACTATAGCAAACACTCCCATAATCAATGGAAGAAAAGTTAAAATTTTTTTCTGCAACTTCAACTCAAAGCTATCACTTGAATCTATACCGTAATTTGTAATAGAGTAAATGATATTGTTTATATAATTCATATTTGTCCCATTAAAATTTTACATGTAACAACTTGATAGATAAATGGTTTAATCAATAAAAGTACTAATTTAAGTCTATAAACCTAACTAAACTAACTATTTTCTATTTATAAACCAACCACATAGCACTATTTCTAGATATTGTAGTATTTTCTATAAATACTATCCATATAATCAGCATAAATCTTGAAAAACTATACTATATGTTACTAAAATTCTATATAAAAGGTTAAATATGGAAGTGTATGAAAAAATAAATCTATTATTACAAGAAAAAAAGATGTCCAAAAAATATTTTGCAACAAAACTAAGAGATTTAGAACCAAAATTAAATAGCACGCATGAAATACCTTCAGAAAAATCTATATATGCCTACTTAACTGGAAGAGTCGGAATTAAAATTGAGCTAATCCCATATATATCAGAAGTTTTAAATGTACCTGAGCAGTTTTTATTTGATGATAGTAGCAGGGCTAGAATGATGATTTTGAAAAATATTGTTCAAGATATAAGTTCAAGTGAGAGGGAGTTTTTACTAGAAAAACTAGGTATAAAAAAAGAGACCAATCAAAAGCCCATTATCCCCATAGATATTTTCCACTCTATAAATGATATGCTTATATATGCACCCGAACCATTTTTAAGAAGTGTGGAAAATACACTAAAAGACTATAAAGAACTTACAGAAAAATTCAAATAGTTAAATAGGCTAAACTTCTTTTTTATTAGGTGATGCTAATTTTTTAATCTCTTCTTTAGTTGAAACTTTTTTATTTTTTTTGTTTTTTCTCGCTTCTCTCTCTTGAGCTCTCTGTGTTTTTCTTGCCTCTCTTGCTTGTGTTCTGCTTTCTCTACTCTTTACTCTCTCATTTAATCTTTTAATTCTATGCTCTGCTTTTAACTTTGCATTTTCGTTTTTTTGAACTTTTCTTTCATTTCTATTGTCTTGAGCAATATTGTCTTTGACATATTGACTTTGAACATTCTGTTTTGTAGAGTCATCTTCAAGTTCTACACTTGTAACTGCTTGAGTCTGACCAGCTGTCTGTGCGTACACCAACGATACACTAAGTAGTAATAAAAACCATATCTTTTTCATTTTATCCCTTTTTTTGAACCTAACGAAGTTCATAATTTTTGTTGGGGGTATTGTATCTCAATCTTTTTTAATTTGTGCTATCACAATCTATATAATTAAGACTTATTTAAATACTTTACCAATATCTTGTCCAATTTTGTTTTATCTACAGGCTTGGTCATATACTCATCCATTCCCGCTTTAAGGAACCTCTCTCTATCTCCCTTTAGTGCATTAGCCGTTAGAGCTATAATAGGAGTATGGACTAAACTTTTCTCTTTTTCTATCTCTAAAATTACTTTTGTTGCTTCTACACCGTTCATATTTGGCATATTTTCATCCATGAGTATTGCATCATATTTTTTATTTTTAAAAGCCTCTATGGCTTCTAAACCATCATTAGCTATATCAAACTTCAAGTTCATCTTTTTAAGTACAACTTTCATAAACATCTGGTTTGCTTTGTTGTCTTCTACTAAAAGAATCTCTCCCTCCAAGTTTATCTTCTCATCTTTAGGTACATTTTCATCTAACTCTTTGCCGATTTTAAGAGGAATAGAAAAGTAAAACTCACTACCAACTCCGACTTCACTCTTTAACTTAAGTTCTCCATTCATCAGCGAGATAATTTTATTGCTTATAGAGAGTCCAAGTCCAGTTCCACCATACTTTCTAGTGGTTGAACTGTCAGCTTGCGAGAAAGCTTCAAATATATGAGAAACTTTATCTGCTTCTATCCCTATGCCCTCATCTTTTACATTTACATTTAACATGTCAGAACTATATGATATTTTTAAATAGACTTTTTTGTAGTTTGGAGTAAATTTAATCGCATTAGATAATAGATTTGATACTACCTGTTTTATTCTAAGAACGTCTCCGACTAAACTTTTTGGTAGATTTTTATCAAAACTCACTTCTAAAGTTATGTTACTTTGGCTCGCTTTTGCTTGAAAAAGGCTTATAGTACTCTCTAACTCCTCTTTTACATTAAAATCTAAACTCTCTATCTCTAACTTTCCATTTTCCATTTTACTCAAATCTAAAATGTCATTTACAACGCCTAGAAGATGGTTGCTTGAGCTATCTATAATTGTGAGATATTTTTTATTCTCTGGATCTGTTGTATTCTCTTTTAATATACCTACAAACCCAAGTATTCCATTTAGAGGTGTTCTTATCTCATGAGACATATTTGCTAAAAAGTCTGATTTTACCGCTATAGCTTTTTTTAGTTGAGCTACCTTAGACTCTAGAGTTTTATTTAACTCTTTTACTTTATCTGACTCCACCTCTAACTCTTGTGTCTTTATCTCAAGTTCATCATGAGCTTTTTGTTTTAGTTTTTCACGTTTTAAATCAATATAAGAGAAATACATTATTGCAATAAATACAAATAAAAAGACTAAAAGAGCTCTCTCAAACATAAGGTCTAATTCGTAGAGTGAAGAGGTTATAACATTTAACTCTTTGATAGAGAAGTCAACCACCAAGACAGCTCTTACTTCGTCCTCTATTACTATTGGATATACATTTGTCATCCAAAGAGACTCTATATCTCTATTGTCTACAACTACTGACTCTTTAGTGTTATAAACTTCATTATAAGTCTCAATATGATCAGGTCTATATGACTCTTCAAAGAAAAACTTGTCGTCTATATTTTTTGTTGCATCAAGTAAAACTCTAAAATCTTTTTTCTCTTTAGATGATTTATCAAGTATGTATATATCTTTATATCGATCAGAAATAACATATCCCAAATCTTTTTCTATTCTTTCTCTTAACTCTTCATTTGATTTTAATACTGTGTATATATCAGTTCCAGTCAAACTTAATAGTTTATTTTTTATATTTTTTGATAACTCATTAACATGTTGAATATTTGATTTATAGTTAATATCGTTTATTTTATTTCTAGTGTTATCTACCTCATTTCTAAGTAGTACTGCACTAACCAACAAAACAAAAGCTAAAACTATAAATATATAGGTTGCTTTTAAAGTTACCTTTTTTGTTCTCATCTTACAAATTCCTCTAAACTCTTAGGCAGTTTTAAATCATACTTTTTTAAAGCATCTGCTTTAAACCTTATTTGCGGACGCCCTTTTCTCCAGTAAAAAGCCCCTATAGCATTTGGATTGTTTAAAAAACTTCTATAGCTTGTACTAAAAACAGGCTTGTCCTGACATGTTGCAGACAAGTTTTTAAATCCTTTACCTAACAATAAATCCGCATCTCTACAATTTACTGCCATTTTTAAGTTACTACTGTACTCTATTATCTCTTTGCTTTTGGAGTCTGTATAAATCAAAAAATGTTTCTTAAATATACTGGGTAATATCTTCTCATAAAGCTTTAGCTCATAATTCTCATTTGAACCAAAAACATTTGTGATAAGTATCAATGCTATTATAAAACCTCTCAAAACAGATACTCCAAACTTAGAGTAACTTTTCTATCTATAGAAGAGACCTCTATAGGTGTATCAAAAGATGGCATCGGGTTTGCAAGTGTCGTGACATCAACTCTATTAAATTTAGTTACTCTTGATTTATCAAATAAATTCTCACCCTTTATCGATATAGTAAAATCCTCACTATGATGGTACTTTACTCCAGCACTATAATCATAGAAATTTTTACTATCTATACTGTCTCTGAAATACAATAGTTCATTAAAAATATCAAACTTCTCATAAGTTTTAATATCCCTTAAAACACCTATATAATCACTTACTGTATCTGGAAGAGGAAAAGGCATATTACCTTTTCTTGTATATCCAAAAGATACAAAAAATTTGTCAAACCTATTATACTCATGAGTCCACCTAAAGTGAGCACCTATAGACCTAATATTACCACTATAGTTATCTAGTCTCATATATGGTGCAGTAGGCACAACATAATTTTCAGACCTAAAACGACCAAAAATCAGTTCATATTTATTGTTTTTGTTTGTATATATTATGTTCTCAATAATAGTATCTAAAGATTGTGCTTTCATATTTGCATTGGCAGTATATGAGTTAGGACTTTTTACCAAGTATGGGTCAAGCGGTATCTCAACATGTGAACCTATAGTTTTAAATACCCAATTATCTGTTGTATATGTGTGACCTACTCTATACATCAATATATCCGCATCCATCGGCGAATTATTGTTTTTAACTTCGGATGTTGAGATACCAAATGTCAAAATCGAATTCTCTTCTAAAGAGTATTGATTCTCAAGAAATACTGTAGCTATAGTCTGAGAAGTATTTAGTATCTTTGGTTGAGATATGCCGTTTATATAACGTTTATCATAATCATATTTTTTATATCTATATTTGAGACCAGTTACAAGTTTATTTGAAGATGTTATGTAGTCATACTTTAGCTCTGCTGTAGCTATATGTGAATGAAGTTTAACTTCTCTAGAACTTATTAAACCTATATCATCAAGAAAACTATGCTCATCTGAAATATAATCATAAGTTGCTAAAAAAGATACATCACTAGATTTACCATCATAACCTACATGTAAATAACTTAAATCGTTAGTATTTTTTATAGGTGTAGCATCTATACTCTTGCCTATAAAAGCATCTTCTTTACTTCTTATACCCTGAACTAATATTCTATTATTGTCATTATACAGAGATGTTAAGATGTGGGTTCTATCTCTATCTCTTGATAACTCAGAAGCATTACTGTAATACTTTTTTCTATTTATATCAGAATGTGAGATATAACTAAAGTAAGACCACTCATCCAACTCTTGGGAAAAGAAACCATTAACACCACTTGAGCCATAAGAGCCATAGTTTAACTCAACTTTTCCACCCTCATCTTTTTGAGCTACTCTTGTATATATCTTTACTAAAACCATAGTAGCTTCAGTAGAGTACTCATAAGTAGGGTTTTGAGTATAGACCTCTATATGGTTGACAAAACCTAAATCAATATCACCTAAAATCGCGATTCCGCTTCCATATATTCCAGCAGTAACTTCTTGATTGTCTATAAAGATTCTCATCATACTACTTAAAAATGGAGCAGTAGTACCAAAAGTGAGTGGGTCAGGTCTTCCGTAAATATTTTCATTGTAGCCAAAAGGATATGTTGTTTTTAAGACATCTTTTAAACTTTTTGCCTGCATCCTCTCTAAGTCATCTCTAGTAAAGATAAAAGACACACCACCGTTTTCAAGTTTTGTTTTTTGAGATAAATCAGTTTTTTTCTCAATATTGTCCAATAAATCAGACACATTCAACCCAGCTACATCACTTGCAAATATATTGGTCGTTAAAAAAGTAAAAAGAATTAATTTTTTTATATTATCTATTTTACGTTTCATTCATTCTTCCTCTTAGCACTCTATGTTTCTATTATGATATAGATAAGATGAAAGTATACTAAAACTACATAAAAATGCTTATAATCATCACTATGCCAAAAGTAAAAAGTATCATAGATGATAAAATGCTAATCACATGTGAAACCTTTTGTGAAATCTTATGCTTACTCTTATGCACAAAATATGGCATGATAGTTATCCATAACAGTATCGCACTCAACATTCCTAAAAGCATTATGTATGCATTTAACTCTTTAGAGGTCACATAACCAGAGACACTTAACCAAAAGCCTACCGTATATGGATTTACCAGTGTTAGAAAAAAGCCTTTTAAGTAGAGTTTTGACTTCTCTCTTTTTACTCTTTTGTCTATTTTAAAATCAATCTTTTCATCTTTAGTTTTAATTGTAGAGTAAGCCAAATAGATTAAAAAAAATCCTCCAAACAGAGATAACAGGTTTAATATCTCTGGCTGATTTACATAGACAGCCAGTCCGTAAGTTATAACAAGAAGATAGACTATGTCAGAACTCATAGCACCTAAACCTATCATAACACCGTTTTTGTACTTTTTTATAGCCTCATTCATTATAAGTATATTTATAGGTCCAAGAGGAACTGCTGCACCGAGTCCAAGCATAAAACCTTCCATGAAAGATAAAAGCACTACTTAGACCTCAACAATTTTAACTTCATCTTTTAACAAGTAACAGATGTATCCATTAACCTCATCACCAGTTATCTCTTTAACGGCTTTTTTATAGTAGTTTACCTGTTTTAAATGATGCTCTGAAAAAGAAAGTGAGCTTTTGTAGTCTATAATATTCCACATGTTAATACTGCTAAATAGAGAGTATTTATCTTGCTCACTAGAGTCTGCTTTAACAAGCAAGTCAATATAACGTAAGTTGTTTTTATATCTTATAGCTTTTTCCCTGTAACACTCACCCTCAATCAGCTTTAAAAACTCTTGTGAATTCATTAACATGTTAACTCTTGAGCTTATATCTTCTATCTCTTCATCTTCTAAAATATAGCCATATTTATTTATCATCATATTTTTAGCATGTGAAATATTTTCTACACTAAATTCACTAAGCATTTCTAACATGTAGTGCATAGCAAGACCGAAATTTATAGACTTCAAATCTTCTTCATTGGAGCTTTCTAATGCTAAGATGTCGCTCTGCGTTCCATAGTACATAGGCTGATAATCTAACTGTTTATATATCTTCTTATCTAAAGAACTCTCTTTTTTATCTTCAACTCTCAAAACACCACTGCTTTGACAAGTTAAATCTAACATGTCAAACATAGAATCTTTAGACTTTAAAATAATAAACAGGTTTTCTCTCGCTCTAGTGAATGCAACATAAAGAGCATTAAGACTATCTTCACGAACAAGTGCTTTCTCTTTTGCAAGTGCGTTGGCGTAAGCTTCATCCAAAGCATCTCTGCCTTTGATTCTAAGATAAACATTTTCTAAGTTAACACCATCATACTCATAGATAATCGCATCTTTGGCAGGCGGTGCTTTTTTGAGTCTGTCCATAACTATGACATGTTCATATTCCAAACCTTTTGATTTATGAATAGTAAGAACCCTTACACCGCTTAAATCAGATGCTGCCGCACTGACATCGAGTCTCTCATACTCAAACAAAAGTGCTTCAATATCTGAGTAGTTTGATACTGCATCTAAAAAACGTATAAGATGAAAATCATCGCTAAAGAGTTCATACTCATCTATGGCTCTTTTAATTACATCTACAAGTTTACTCTTTGTTAAATCAACTCTTTTTATCTCTCTTTTGTCTTGTTCTATCAAAGCAAAAAAGTTATACATGTAAATATCTTCACCAAAGTAGAGATACTTCAAATACTCCAAAATAGCTTTTACGCTTTTTTGGTTTATGAGCTTTGTGGTAGTCTCAGTTACAACTTCTATAGACTCCTCTTGAAGCTTCTGCTTTAGAGCCTCGCCATCACCATTTGTGGCACAAAGAACAGCTATCTCATTTAAATCTGCACCTAATGAGACAAGCCTCTTTACCTGAGTTATACTCTCCTCCAAGAGTTCATCATTTTGAATAATCTCAACATAACCGTTTTGAGCATCTGGTCTTACTTTTTGCGGTGCATAGTTTTTTATTTTCTCTTTAAAAACAGTGTTTACGAACTCTATAACCTCTTTTTGAGAGCGATAGTTTGTAAGAAGTTGTTGCACCTCTGTTTTACAATCATCCTTAACAGCTCCAAAGAGTGAACTTACCCCACCGCGAAACCTGTAAATAGACTGCTTAACATCTCCAACAAAGAAAAAACTTCCATCTTCAAATATCCCATTACCATCAGTAATCTCTTTAATCAGCGGTCTCAAAATATCATACTGCAAGATGCTGGTATCTTGAAACTCATCGAGTAATATATGTTCTATCTGGGCATCAAGCCTAAAGTATAAAAATTCACTATCATTTAGCTCTTTTAATATATGAAATACCAACATTGTGACATCGTTAAAACTAAGCTCGCTGTCATCTCTATAGAGTGCCTGCTTTGATTTTACATATATCTCTACTAGCTCATTAAGTGCATAAAAAAAGTTCTGCTCTTTTGCACGATTTTGATTTTTAATTGCCTCTTGAATTACCCTTAAGTGAATATCCATCTCAGGAACATAACACTTTGAAAATGTTCTATAATCAAGACTCTCTCTGCTTATCCAGCTTTTTTTGCTAAGTTCTTCAAAGTCTCGTGCGTCTACCGCATTTTTAACTGTAGTAGATGCACCCTCGCATCTATCTACCAATTCTTTTAAACTACCCAAAGCATCCATGGCTGTTTGTTCGTAGACCCAAGTATCTTGTTTTGAGAACTTTATATGTGCTAACTCTTTTTGCTTGATGTAGAGTTCGTCCAGCAGTGTAAATATACTCTCCAATCTCTTGTTTGAGTGTAACGACAAGTTTATAAGAGTATCTTTCTTACCCGCTACACTAACCTCTTTTAAAAATCGTGAGAGCAGTTTTAGTTCATGCTGAGAAGCAAATGTTGAAAAGTCAGGCATCAATGAAGCATAGAGAGAAAACTTACGTAAAATCTGAGTAAAAAACTTATCAATAGTCATTATTTTAGTATTTGAGTTTAAAAAATCATCTAAAATCTTTTTACGGTTTTGTAGCAGATACTCTCTATCAAACCCTGTCACATGTGAAATCTCATCCAACTCACCACGGTTCTCTAACTCTTCAAGCGTCAGAACTATTCTCTCTTGCATCTCAAAAGCAGCTTTATTTGTAAAGGTAAGTGCCAAGATTTTAGAAGGAGATGCGCCTTTAAAGAGCAGACTAAGATAACGCACAACGAGCATAAAAGTTTTGCCACTACCAGCACTTGCCTCGTAGGCTAGATTATGGATGAACATTATTTTTCTCGATTTTATTTTTTAAATCATTAGTCAAATATAAAATGCTTGTCTCTAAAAATTTATTTCGTTTTTCAAAATAAAGAGCAACTTGTGACTTCTCATTTGTATAAGGCATTTGAAAATATTCAATAATCTTTTCAAATGGATTATGAATCATAATTTCGTAGTCAACAACAGAAAGAATCATGACATTGTCTAAAAAACCATACTTACTTTTATGTTTAAAAAGTCTTATAAAGTTTTCCAATAATGGCATATGCGTATGAATAACTATCACAGCATATTTATTTTGCAAATCTATTTTTTTAAAGCATGAATCTATCTGGTCAAGAGCAGAAAATATAGTATCTTTAAACTTTTTTTCCAAATCAATAGCACTTGCATGTAGTATTATGTTTTCATCTATATGTAATAGCTTAGACTCTATTAGTATGCTAGTGTTATCTTTCACAATATAAAACTCTGCTTTTCTATTTCCTTCTTCCTTAACAAGCTCATCACATTCATAAAAATATTCATTATGTGAAAACTTTGTTAAATTTCTCAAATAATTTTCAAATGTATTTCCAAAATTTTGTTTGAAATTTTTTGAGTTTTTTACCTCTTTATGTAAAATTGTAAATATTTTATAACTTAAAGATTCTAACAATATATTTTTAGATGCTATCAGATAATAATCGTTATTTAGTTTTATAATTGGGTATTGCTCAATTAGGCGTATAGATTTCATAGTATTCTTTGTTATTCCAAGATCTCTAGCTTCTAAACGATAATCTTTAATACTTTTAGAAAAAGTATCAAGAAACTTTTTTAATTGAGTCTCTGTTATTTTATTGTCATAATCTTTTATCAATCTAAGCATATTAGTAAAATCAAATGGTTCATATATATTGTGCTTTGCATTATTCAAAATAAAAAAATATAATATTTGTTTTGGAGTTAATCCAAAAAACTCTTTAAATAATGGTTCTTTTGTGCTGTAAAGTTCTATCAATCTACCCATGCTATTCACAGGAGGAGCATAGTGTTTACTTTGTTCGTATATATATTTTGTGAACGCCAAATTTAAAGAGTAATCTAAATCTGCTTTAAAATTTGATTCACTATCATAGCTATTCATGTATAGTTTTATAAATTCTCTATAATCTTGTGTTCTTGGTAAATTATCAAGTATTACCGTTGTTTTTTCATAATCTGATAATCTTAAAGCTAAATCCAATAACTTTGAATACCAATTTGAGTTTTTAAGATTATATCTTTCCATCTGATTTGATTCTATCTTTAGTAACTCTTCATCTGATTTATTTTCTAATGCTTTAATAAAAACAAGCCATTCAAATGTTGTGTATCTTTTAATATGGTTTATTAATTTTTTATTGCTCATACTATTATCTTCATATGATTACTCACGTCCACAAATAACAGCATAGTCACAAAACATACAACTTTTCAAATCTTCACACTTACTAAACTCATAGGTATCATGCAAAAGTATATCTTTTATGTTCGACTCTAGTACTGCAAGCTTCTCTTCTAAAAAAGCCTCATTTACAATTTTTGACTCTTTGAGGTCATAGTATCCGCAACCGACTACATTTCCGAGTTGTTTTGCTAATAGGTAGTAAAACTCCAGCTGAAAGTCTGTAGCATCTGTGAAGTTTTTTGCAGTGTATATCGGGTATTTGCCTGTTTTATAATCAAGTACAAATATCTCATCGCCTCTTTTGTCTACCCTGTCAATTTGACCTATCAGTGTGATGCCTGCGAATTCACATGTAAGACTCTTTTCACATGCTAAAACCTCCCATTTCTCTTTGAAACGTTCTATCTCATTTTCACAAAATACATCCATTCTTCTTTTTTGCATACTTATTAGGTATTTTTCCAGTTCACTGCTGCCACACGCATCATCAAGCTCTTTGTGCAAATCTCTTTTAAGCTCTTCTACATTCGTGTAACTTCTTTTTTTGCTATATAACTCTGTTAGTGCTGAGTGTACATCTATGCCTATCTCCCACTCTTGTGGCATATCTTTTGGTATATCGTGAGAATCTAAATGTTTTATATATTTGTAATAAAACTTTCTTTTACATGTAAGAAATGTCTTAAGCTTAGTGGCTGATAGTTTTTTATCTTTGAAACTGTACTCTTGCACTATCTCTTCTTCACTTTTATAACTATGGTTTGCTCTGTTAAAAAGTATATTTGCGTAATCTAGTTCTGAGTACTGGTTATTCTCTTTA
>Ga0193961_1000695_pt1 | contig 12593 bp, 13 predicted proteins | sample FB_4_MG_FD_140371 | JGI IMG/M metagenome (GOLD analysis project Ga0193961, IMG submission 140371) | Microbial mat bacterial communities from the Broadkill River, Lewes, Delaware, United States - FB_4_MG | ecosystem: Environmental > Aquatic > Freshwater > River > Microbial mats | place: USA...
CTAAAGAAAACAATAAAGAATATATTTTAAATAAAAATTTAAAATTTTTAAGAAAAATGATTAAAGTTATTTATTTTTTTGCCGATGTAATGTGTAATAACAATATTCTTTTAGAGAAGGAGTAAGTCATGGATGGCATAGCAAACGTTGCGAGACAGCAACAGGCTCAGACAAATAGTCAAGAAGCTCATGGAAGAGCATCTCAAATGGAACAGACGAAGCAGGTACAAGCAAAAAAAGTTGATGTTGTAAAAGAGATGCAAAAAGAAGTTTCTCAAACAAGTCAAAAAATAAATTCAAAAGAGCAAGCTCAGGAGTTGGTTGATGCTTTAAATAAAGCAATGGCACCAGTTAGCACAAACTTAAAATTTGGATTTGATAATAGTGATGAGGTATTTTTTGTCTCTGTTATAGAATCAGAAACAAGCAAGATGATTAGAAGATTCCCAGCAGAACAAGCGGCTGATTTTCTTCCGAAAATGCAAGAAGTTACTGGTATGCTATTTGACTCAAAAGGGTAATAGTAATTCCCCTTTTGAGATTTCAACAAACTTCTAGCTCTCTTTTTTGTCCACATACACTATTAAACTTACACAATTAACATGTAGCTTTTCACTAACCATATTTTAATCTCTTTTACTGTAAAATCGCGTTAATTATTTCTCTATTGAAGGGTTTTTTATATGAAAAAAGAAGTTAAAAAAGTAGTTCTAGCTTATTCTGGTGGACTTGATACAAGTATCATTTTAAAATGGCTGCAAGATGAGTACAAATGTGAGGTTGTAACCTTTACAGCAGATTTAGGTCAAGGTGAAGAACTTGAACCAGCACGCGTAAAAGCTTTAGAATTCGGTATTAAACCTGAAAATATTTTTATTGATGATTTAAGAGAAGAGTTTGTAAAAGACTTTGTATATCCTATGTTTAGAGCAAATGCTATTTATGAGGGAGAGTATCTTTTAGGAACTTCTATAGCTCGTCCACTAATTGCCAAGCGTCAAGCAGAAATAGCTAATATTACTGGTGCAGATGGTGTTAGTCACGGTGCAACTGGTAAAGGAAATGACCAAGTTCGTTTTGAGATGGGTTATTTAGGTCAAGATGCTACACTTACTATTATCGCTCCATGGCGTGAGTGGGATTTAAATTCACGTGAAAAACTATTGGCTTATGCAGAAGAACACGGTATTCCTATCGAGAAAAAAGGTAAAAAATCACCTTATTCTATGGATGCAAACCTACTTCATATCTCTTATGAGGGTGGTATTTTAGAAGATCCAAATGCTGAACCAGAAGAGTCTATGTGGCTATGGTCTAACTCTCCTGAGAATGCACCTGATGAGCCTGAATATATTACAATAGATTATAAAAATGGTGATCCAGTAGCACTAAATGGTGAAGAGTTAAGTCCTGCTACAATGCTTAAAACACTTAATGAGATTGGCGGAAAACACGGAATTGGACGTGTAGATATTGTTGAGAATCGTTTTGTTGGTATGAAAGCACGTGGTTGTTATGAGACTCCAGGTGGAACTATTATGTTAAAAGCTCACCGTGCTATAGAGTCTATAACACTTGATCGTGAAGCTATGCACTTAAAAGATGAGATGATGCCTCGTTATGCAAAACTAATCTATAACGGTTTTTGGTTTGCACCTGAGCGTGAGATGCTTCAAGCTGCAATTGATAATACTCAGAAGTATGTTCAGGGAAGTGTACGTCTTAAACTTTACAAAGGAAGCATAATGGTTGTTGGTCGTTCATCTGACATGTCACTATTTAATGAAGAGTATTCAACGTTTGAGGAAGATGAAGTTTATAATCAAAAAGATGCAGAAGGTTTTATAAAATTAAATGCACTTCGTTTTATTATCGAAGGTAAAGCTCACAATAGAAAAAAATAAAAAAAAGGACAATTAATTATGATTAAAATTGATATGAACTCACCTGAATTTCAGGAAAGAATGGAAAAAACAATTAAATTTACTGATAAAGTTTGTGAATCCCGCGGTTGGGTATATAATCCACAGGTAGAAGTCAACGAGGGTGTACAGATGGGTCTTGCCCGCAATAAGATGATGTACAATAAACTTTTTTGTCCATGTTTTATGGTTGAAGAAGTTGATGGGAAGCCTCAAAGTGTTGATAATAGAATATGTCCATGTAAACCAGCTATAGAAAAGGAGATTCCAGAGGAGGGTTCTTGTCACTGTGGAATTTTCTGTACACCAGAGTTTGCAGCTGAAAAACGAGTTGAGATGGGAATGGAAGAGGTAGTACATACTCATTCTCGTGGTCTTACAAAAGAGGAGTGTGAACTTCTTGTAAATCAAGATGAACTTGATGGAGATGAACTTACAGCTCTTCTTGAGGCTAGAGAGATTGGAATGGTTGACTTTACACTTGTTGATGTTCGTGAGCACATGGAGTGGCAGATGGGTCACATCAAAGGTGCAGATAAGTTAGTTCCTACAAGTAGTTTTTATCAATCTATAGAAGAAGCAAAACTTGATAAAAATGAAAATATAATTCTTTATTGTCATGTTGGTAGTCGTTCTGCACATGTTGCTAGAATTATGCCAGATATGGGCTTTACAAAAATAGGAAACTTAACTCACGGTATCGTATCTTACGGTGGCGAAATAGAAAGATAACGAACTTTAACCACATTAATGTGGTGGGCCTCCTGCCGAAGGAAACCTAGCGTTAGCTTAAATGTCGGAATCGAGGTGCCCCTTGAGGGTGTACTTCCGACATTGTAATAAAACTAAAAAAGGTTCCCTTCATTTTACTAGGTGCCCCTTGAGGGTATGAAATAAAATTAAGGACAAATATATGAAAGTACTGTTAATAAAAGATGTTAAAAGCTTAGGAAAAAAGGGTGAAGTAAAAGAAGTTAAAGATGGTTATGGAAAAAATTTCCTAATCGGTAAAGGCTTTGCAAGACATGCTACACCTGAGATATTAGCTCAGCATGAACAAGAAGAACTTATTGTTGCACAGAACCTTGAAAAAGAGGTTAATGTACTTAAAGAGATGGCTAAAACTCTTGATAAGTGTGAAATAATCATCACTAAAAAGCTTGGTAAAAATGGTCACCTTTTTGGTGCAGTTACAAAAGATGAAATTGCTCATGCTCTAAAAGAACAGCATGGTATTGAGATTGATAAAAAACACATTAATGAAAAGAGTGCAATTAAAACTATTGGTGAACATGACTTAGACTTTAAGCTTGGACATGGTTTACATGCTACTTTACATGTGGATGTTCAAGGGGAATAATGTTTGATGCTACTACAATACTTGCTTATAAAGGCAAGAATAAAGCTGTAATCGGTGGTGATGGGCAGGTTACTTTTGGAGACAGCGTACTTAAAGGTAATGCTACAAAAATCCGTACTTTGGGTCATGGCAAAATACTCGCAGGTTTTGCAGGTAGTACAGCCGATGCTTTTAACCTTTTTGATATGTTTGAAGAGTTTTTAGCGAATAAAAAAGGTGATATATTAAAAGCTGTTATTGAGTTTTCAAAAGCTTGGAGAAAAGATAAAGTTCTTCGCAGACTTGAAGCTATGATGATAGTTTTAAATAATGAGCATATTTTTATTCTTACTGGAAATGGTGATGTGGTTGAACCTGAAGATGGTCAGATTGCTTCTATTGGAAGTGGTGGTAATTTTGCAATCTCAGCCGCACGTGCACTTAAAAAACACGCTACAGATATGGATGAGGAAGAACTTGTTAAAGAGAGCCTTAGTGTAGCAGCTGATTTATGTATATATACAAATCACAATATTAAAACTCTTACTTTAGAGGAAAACAAGTAATGAATTTGACACCAAAAGAGATAGTCGCTTATTTAGACAACTATGTTATCTCGCAAAGAGATGCTAAAAAGACCATAGCATTAGCACTTAGAACAAGATATAGAAGAATGCAGCTTGATAAAGAGCTTCAAGATGAGATTATGCCTAAAAATATTCTTATGATTGGTTCAACTGGAGTTGGTAAGACTGAGATATCTAGACGTCTTGCTAAGATGATGAAAGTTCCTTTTATCAAAGTTGAAGCAAGTAAGTATACAGAAGTTGGTTTTGTCGGTCGTGATGTAGAGTCAATGGTAAGAGACTTGGTTATATCTTCTATAGAGATTGTAAAGTCTGAAAAAGAGGAAGAAAATAGAGAGAAGATTGAGAACTATGTTTTAAACAAGATAGTTGAAAAACTCCTTCCACCTCTTCCTGAGAGTGCAAGTGATAGTAAAAAAGATGATTATCAGAGACTTTTAGAAAACATGGAAAAAAGAGTCCTTGATGGTGAGATGGATGATAAAATTATTGAACTTGAAGTAGATACAATAAATATAGAGTTTAACGATACAAACTTACCTCCAGAAATGGCAAAAGTACAAGAGAGCTTTTCTAAAATATTTTCCACTATAAACAAAGAAGACTCTAAAAAAGAGGTAACTGTTAAAGATGCAAAGTCTATCTTAAAACTTGAAGCCAGCCATAAATTGCTTGATATGACAAATATAAATGCAGAAGCACTAAGGCGTGCTGAAAACGGTGGAATAATCTTTTTAGATGAGATAGACAAAATTGCACTTAGTGAAAAATCACAAGGTAGAAATGACCCTAGTAAAGAGGGAGTTCAAAGAGATTTACTTCCTATTGTTGAGGGTAGCAGTGTTACTACAAAGTATGGTGTTATAAATACTGATCACATTTTGTTTATAGCTGCTGGTGCATTTCATGTGAGCAAACCAAGTGATTTAATACCTGAACTTCAAGGAAGATTTCCTCTAAGAGTTGAGTTAGAGTCTCTTACTGAAGATACACTCTATCAAATCTTAACTCAGACACAGAACTCTCTACTAAAACAGTATGAAGCACTTCTTAGTGTGGAGGGAATGAAACTGGTTTTTGAAGATGATGCTATAAAAGCTATAGCAAAACTCTCACACCGTGCAAATGAAGTTACAGAAGATATTGGTGCAAGGCGTCTGCATACAGTGCTTGAGAAAGTGCTTGAAGAAGTTAGTTTTAATGCGGATGAGTATGATGGCAAGGAGTATATAATAACTTCTGAACTTGTACATGAAAAACTAGATGTAGTAGTTGAAGATGACGACTTATCTAGATATATTTTATAAAATTGTAGCAACTTTTGGTAGCTAAAAATAAAAGGCATATACACAATGACTAAAGCTGGTTTTGTATCTCTAATTGGGCGTCCAAATGCGGGAAAAAGTACACTTATGAACTCACTTTTGGGTGAGAAGATTGCTATGGTTTCACAAAAAGCAAATGCTACAAGAAAACGTTCAAATGCTATAGTTATGCACGAAGATACACAGATAATTTTTGTAGACACTCCTGGATTGCATGAAAAAGAGAAAGTGTTAAACCAGTTTATGCTTGATGAAGCTCTAAAAGCGATGGGTGATTGTGATTTGATAGTCTATTTGGCTCCTGTTACAGACTCTACTCAACACTATGAAAAGTTTTTAAAACTTAATGAGAAAAAAATTAAACATATAATAGTGCTTAGCAAGATAGACCAAGTCTCACAAGAGAAACTATTTAAAAAAATTGCGTCATATAATCAGTTTGCAGATAATTTTGAAGCTCTTGTTCCAGTTGCAATTCCTAAAAAAGTAGGGCACTCAGATCTTCTTAATATAATCTCAAAAAACCTTCCTCAATCGCCATTTTTGTATGATCCTGAAGATTTAACGAGTGAACTTGTTCGAGATATATATGCAGGTTTTATTAGAGAGGGAATCTTTGAAAATATTAGTGATGAAATACCTTATGAGTCTGATGTACTAATAGATAGTATAGAAGAGGAAGATGGTATTGATAGGATTTATGCGACGATAATAATAGAAAAAGATAGTCAAAAAGGTATTATCATCGGAAAAGGCGGAGAAGCTATAAAGAGAATAGGCAAATCAGCAAGAGAAAAGATAGAGAGATTAAGTGGTCAAAAAGCCTACCTTAATCTGCAAGTCAGTGTAAAGAAGGGATGGAGTAAAGACAAAGCATTTTTAGAGGAGATAGGGTACAAATCATGAGAGTATTGTTTTTAATATTAATTAGCTTATCACTATATGCAAATGACATTTTAACAACATATAGAATCAATGGAATAAAAGATATACAAAAACGAATGGATATGGAACTGACCAAAAAAGAGTATTGGAGTAAGTATTTGAAAAATCAAGATACTACTTTTGGTTATATTGAGGGATATTCAAGTGTTTTAACATGTAATAAAGAAAAGTCAACACTTACTCTGCATAAAAAAGAGGACTCTAAAAGCTTTACTTTCAAAAAAGACTTTAACGCTTTTACAGGAAAAATAAAAGGTGATAAAGTAAAAGAGGGTGATTTAAAAACTCCAGTAGGTATATATAACTTAACAAAGAAAATATCAAAACTAGACTCGTTTTATGGACCTTTAGCCTTTGTTACTTCTTACCCCAATGTATATGATAAATATAGAGGTAAAAATGGTCATGGCATCTGGATACATGGACTTCCTACTCAACAGGAGAGAGATGACTATACAAGGGGTTGTATAGCAATTGACAATAACAATATAGAGTGTTTAGACAGACAAATAGATATAGATAATACACTATTGATAATTAGCCAGACAGAGGTGGTAAAAAATATATCAAAAAGTAATCTAATCACTCTTTTATCTCAACTTTATGATTGGAGATATGCTTGGATATATAATGATATAAGTAAGTACTTAAGCTTTTATAGTGATGATTTTAAAAGATATGACGGTATGAAAATTGAAGCATTTAAAAAGTATAAAACAAGAATATTTAAAAAGCAAGAGAAAAAAACAATCACTTTTAATAATATAAATATTATTCCCTATCCAAATACAACAGATAAGTACGAAATCACTTTTAAAGAGATTTACGTCTCTCCAAGTTATAGATTTAGTGGTAATAAGACACTATTGGTAAAACTTGATGAAAAAAGCAAAATGAAAATTATTACTGAAAAATAGATGCTTAGTAAAACAAACTCTGTATTTGAAAGGTTGTTCTTTATACTTTTTTTGTTTTTTACAAGTTTAAATGCAGATATACAACTTATAAAAAAAGAGAATAACGATTCAAATACAACTCTTTTGATAATAGGTGGGATACATGGAGATGAACCAGGTGGTTATTTTGCAGCATCTATTCTATCAACGCACTATAAAGTTACTTCCAAGAATTTATGGATAGTTCCAAATCTAAATAAAAAAAGCATTCAGTCAAACTCAAGAGGCTTAAATGGGGATATGAACAGAAAGTTCTCTGTTATTAAAGATGGTGATAGAGATAAAGATACTGTGAAAAGTATAAAAGAGATTATTCTTTCAAAGAGTGTCTCACTTGTTTTGAATCTACATGATGGACATGGTTTTTATCGTAAAGAGAATCATAGTAAAATTTTCAACCCTAATGCTTGGGGTCAGACTTGTGTAATTGACCAATGTGCATTAAGTGAAAATCAGCCATTTGGAAATCTTGGGAATATCGCTTCAACCGTAAAAGAGAATATGAATAAAAAACTTTTGCAAAAGCATCATAGTTTTGATGTTAGAAATACAAATACAAAATTCGATGATGAGAGTATGCAACACTCATTGACATACTTTGCAGTGACAAACCATAAACCTGCCTTTGCAATTGAGACAAGTAAACATCTCTCTTCTCTCTCTCAAAAAGTTTTTTATCAGCTCTCAGCTATAGAGGAATTTATGAAGATAATGAAAATATCATATAGTAGAAGCTTTAAATTAAATATAGAAGATATAGAAAAAATCATAAAAGAGTATGGAACTTTAGAGATAAACAGCAATATTTTACTTAATTTAGACAATATAAAAAAATATTTAAGATACATTCCGATAAAATCAAATAATAACGTATTTAAGTTCTCTCATCCTCTAGGCAGTGTGAAGAGAATAAGGAGTAATTATCTTGTCTTTATAGGAAATAAAAAAATAACGACTCTCTCTCCTGAGTTTTTTCAAGAGTCTGATGGTTGTCCTGAGCAATTTCATGCTGAGGTTGATGGCACTCTTGGGTCTTATCCAAAGACCTCAAGTTTTTCAGCAAAAGATAGCTTTAAAGTATTAAAAGATGATGGATTTCGTGTAAATGTCATTGGGTATAAGTCTAAACTTGGTTTAGATGAGAGTGGAATTAATATTGACTATAAGTCAATAAGTAAGAGATTCTCAATTGACAAAGATAATAAAGTTTATAGAGTTGAGTTTTACAACGGAGATAAATTTTGTTTTATGTCTACAGTTCACTTTGAATAGGATTAGGGTTAATGAGTAAAAATATAGAGCACTCTTTTTCAAATATAATTTCGATAAACCCATATAAAAATAGTTATATAAATGGAATTTCTGATTTTTTAAGTGAACTAGACTCCCCTGAATATAAAAAAGACCAGTTTATAATTTCATGTTTGAACTCTCAAGGTTTTATAAATGCTCAGATTGCTATAACAAAAAATATCCCTGAAGAAGACCTTTTAGATGCTATTAGCAATAAAGCTTATGAAGATTTAGCACTAGACCAAGCCCTAGAGTATCAAGTTCAATATATTGAAAACTTTAACAGTTTAGATGGTGAAAATAGGTACTTTAATGTATTTATAGTTAATCCTCAAACTGTTGAAGAAACCTTCTCACATGTAGTTGATGAGTTAAAGTATATTGATGTAATTACTCCGACACCTCTGCTTTTAAAATCACTATATTCAAAAGAGATTATTGAAGATAGTGGTCTACACTGTTTTGTATACTTTCAAGAGAATGATACCTTTATAACTCTATATAATGAGAAAGAGTTTTTATATACAAAATCATTAAAATACTCATTTGTAGAGATGCATGAGAGGTTCTGTGAACTATATGGAGAGAGAGTAAGTTATGAAGACTTTATGGACTTTTTATCTACACAAAATCTTAAAGATACTACCAGTGATTATAAAAAGTATATTTTAAAATTATATAGAGAGATATTTGCGAACGTAAATGATATATTGACTTATGTTAAAAGAGCGTTTGAGATAAATAAAGTTGACCATCTATATATAGGCTCGCAAATATCCACACAGATAAAACTAAATGAGATTGTTGAAGTTGAACTTGGAATAAAAGCAAGTAATTTTGAGTTTGATTACGGATATGAATATGGTGATGTGTATGTAGATCAAGTTCACGCTCTTATGCATCTCTATACTACACTGCCAGAGTCTGAGAGATATGAGTGTAACTTTACAACTTTTTTACGTCCTCCAAAGTTTATACAAAGAGAGAGCGGAAAAATAATAGCTTTAAGTGTAGCTTCTTTGATAATAGCTTTTGCCTATCCAGTAACATATTGGAGTATGACCTATGCAAAAACTCTTCAACATGAACTTTTGCAACAAGAGTACAAGGAAGTGCATAATATAAGGGTTACAAGAGAAGCTACTATAAAAAGTAAACAAGCTGATAAAGATAAAGTATTAAAATTACTTAACCAAGAGATAGCAGAGTATGAAGAGAAAAAAGCTACTCTTATTAAAATTCATGAAGTGAAAGTAAACTATCCGATGAAAGCAAAACTTTCATCTATGTTAATAAAAGATTTAAATCAGTTTAACATTAAACTATCATCACTATCTTATAGAGAAGATGAGAATGTAAAAAACTTTATACTAAGTCTGGTCTCTTCAAAAGATAAAGATACAACACAGTTAGTGGAGTATTTAACTAAAACGTATGAAGGGAAGTTTAAATTCTCTCTAGAAGAGATTTCATTTGAAGAAGAGAGTGAAAAATATGTTAGCGAATTAAAGGTAATCATATTATGAAAGTAAATATAGAAGAGTACTTATTTAAACTTGACTCTGCTTTGGGAGAAAAAAGTAAAAAAGATATATATATGATATATATCATGATTTTTGGTGCTCTATTTGCCTTTTCTTATTTACTTTTTTGGGATAGTTCTGAAAAAGCTTTTATAAAAGTAACCAAAGATATAGCAACTGTAGAGTCTAAAATACGAGTTGATAAAATGTATCTGCAATACAACCCCCAAAGTAAGATTGTTCAACTTGATAATGAAATAAAGAAAGCACAAGCGGATTTGTTAGTACAAAAAGATAATAATGCATATATTAAAGTTAAAATAGAAGCTATATCCTCACTCATATATGATGAACAGACCTGGGGTCAATATCTGCACTCGATTTCTAAAAATGCTCAAAAGTATAATATCAAAATACTAGACTTTAGTAATAAGTATGCATTCAACAATAAATCATTTGGGCATATTTTAGATATATCTATAAGTAGTAGTGGAAATTATAAAGATACTTTGAAGTTTATGAATTCACTCGAACAGAGTGAACTTGTAGCAGATATGCACACCTTTGTTATAAGTGCAGAAGATACCCTTAATACGGATATTAATATCTCTGTCTGGGGGATTACATATTGATGAAAAAAAATATTGTTATAACATTTTTGCTGCTTTTATTTAGTGTTAGTCTAAGCTCAAACGAACTTGCATGGGTAGATAAACAGATAGAAGCGATAAAACCTGCAAGAAGCGGTTTAGTCGCAAAAAATGTTGATACTTTAAAGAATCCTTTTATCATAGTAGAGGAAAAAAAGCTAGTTACTACTAAGAGTGGTAAAAAGGTCTATGTAACTTCTAAGAAATCTAAAAAAAGCCGTTATAAAACATCACGAAGATATTACAGCTTAAATGCTATTATGAATAATAGTGCTTTGATAAATGGTAGATGGTATAAGTTAAATGATAGTGTTGGTGGTTACAAACTCCGTAGTATAGCAAAGACACATGTGGTTTTAGTTAAAGGCTCAAAAAAGTTAAAACTTACAACATATAGTAAAAATAGAAATTTAAAATTTAAATAAAATAGGATGAAATGATGAAACTTATTAAACAATCAATCTATTCAATATTAGTTACGATTATCTTTTCAGTTAGTGCTTATTCAGACTGTTCTTATGAACTTTTTAACATCAGCACTACAAAAAATAGTAAAATTGTTGATTTTGTAAATCGTTTTAGTGATGAGTGTGAATTTAGTATAATAATTACAGACACTTTAGCAAACAAGATACTTCAAAAAAGATTAAATAAAACACATATAAAAAATTTGACACTTGATGAAGTATTAGAGATAGTATTAAAAGAGAATAATTTATCATATACACTAAAAAACAATATATTAAAAATTTCATATTTACAAACAAAAATATTTGGGATTGACTATATTTTGTCACAAAGAGAAGCGAGCGGAAGCACAGATGTAACACTAAGTTCATCATCGGCATCATCAGAGGGAGAGAGCAGTTCATCAGGTGCTGATACAGGTATCAAAATAACAAGTAGTGACAGTGTGAATTTTTGGGAAGAGCTAGATAATGAGTTTTTAAGTATTTTAAACAGACCTGAGGATGCGTATAAAGCTCAAAAGCCAATTATAAATAAAAATGCTGGATTAGTAACAGTAACAGCTACAGCAAAACAGATGGATAGACTTGAGGGTTATTTAGCAAAGCTTCAAGATAAGGTTAAATTACAGGTACTTATTGATGTTCAGCTATTAACTGTAACAATGTCTGGTTCAAAAAGTACAGGTGTTGATTGGAAACAGCTCTATGCACTTCAGAATTTAGAAATAGCTACTAACTACTCTAACAGCAAGCAAGATGGTACAAAGAGTATTGCTAAAGCATTCACTGTAAGTGGTGGTGGTAAACTCAGTGAAGTTATAAAGTTTTTAAAAACACAGGGTGATGTTAACTCTATTTCTAACCCTAAAGTATTGACTCTAAATAATCAACCTGCACTTATAACAGCAGGTACAGAGTATTTTTACAAGATTCAATCAGCGACAAATCAGCAAGGAACAAGTGGTGGAGTTGCAGCTACTACTCAGAGTGATGAGGTTAAATCAGTTTTTGCAGGTGTACTTTTAGACATTACACCTGAGATAGCTGATGATAAAACTATAACACTTAAGATAAACCCATCTCTATCTGAGACAAGACAAGATTTATCTCAAGAGAGCTCAGTAGGAAGAAGTATTCCACCAGATTTAAACCGTCGTCAGTTATCTTCTGTTGTCACTGTAAAAGACGGCAATAGAATTATTTTAGGGGGTTTAATTAATACTAGACATACTATGGAGGGTAATAAAGTTCCTATTTTAGGAGATATTCCTATTATTAGCCCTCTGTTTAAATATGAAGAGAAAGTTAAACAGGTTGAAGAGCTTGTTATTATTATTGAACCTCATATTATAAACAAAGAGAAAAATGATTTATCACTGTCTGATTTAGGCTATGAGGGTATTGATAGTAAAACAGTAAAACTAAAACCTTAAAATGACAGAAGTTAGTATTTTTGATAAATCTAAGGACGTTTTTTTAGATAATGTAAATGCAGTAGACTATGTACATTCTGAACGCTCTTCTAAAATTTATCAGCTCTTAAATGAGTCTATACAAAAACCATTAAAAATGGTACTTTTATA
>Ga0193961_1000698_pt1 | contig 12585 bp, 12 predicted proteins | sample FB_4_MG_FD_140371 | JGI IMG/M metagenome (GOLD analysis project Ga0193961, IMG submission 140371) | Microbial mat bacterial communities from the Broadkill River, Lewes, Delaware, United States - FB_4_MG | ecosystem: Environmental > Aquatic > Freshwater > River > Microbial mats | place: USA...
ACGACTAGAGCATTACAACACGACATGATGCTTGCACCTGGAAATACATTCAGTTTATCACCGGGTATTTCTTCATATATGCGCTTTAATATTGCCTATTTTTATCAGCAACCAAAAGCCTTTAATACGTTAAAACAATTATTGACTGTATCTGAATAATCAATAGTACTCATAATTATCGAGTATACATTAAGTATCATTGCACCACTAATAGCGCTGATTACCTTTGCTCAGATTTTATCCCTAGTACTTTTATCGTTTAATTAGTACAAACCCTAACGATCACCATGCGGTTATACTCAAGAAGAGTAACCACAGCTCAAGTACCCTATCAATTTATTGAATTTAGCGCTATAAGCATTACGTTAACAGGTTGGCGGCCTCTTGAAACATTAGTGCAATTGCGACAGCGCCAGGATCTTTAATACCTTTTAATGAGTCAGATCGAAGATAGGATGACCGGCCTGCATTTGCCTTCAATATTTCAGCCGTACCATTAGCCCCATCTGTTGCAGCTTGAACAATATCAATGAGTGGCCTACCTTTATTCCACGCGGCAATAGCAGGAATAGCAGCATCGAGCATAGTACGATCACCTAACCTAGCACCGCCGTACTTCATTACAGCGTTAAGTGCAATTGAAAATGACATTGCAATACTGCCATTTGATTGGTAGGCATTACCAGCAGACGTAAAGAAAATAGATAATAACACACCGCTTGAACCGCCCATAGCTGTTGACAACTGATTGCCAATAGTTAGAAACAACTCATCAGGATTATCTAATGGCAGTCCATGAGATAAGTGTGCTTCGATCACTGCTCGTGCACCATTGGCAAATGTCATGCCAGTATCACCATCACCCACTTTTGAATCTAACTCGTTGAGATACGCTTCTTGTGTAATCAAAAGATCACAAAGACCGTTAACAAGCTTTTCCATTAAACCATTCTTTGATCTTACAAAAACAGGTTGCTTGACTGCTTGATTCAATGGTACTAACTCTACCTCTCTAATAGCTGTACCTGGAATCCATGTATTAACTTCAGTCGGCGCCAATAATGCTGTTGTAGTGTCTGCGTTTAACTCTACTATTGAAATAGAGAAACCATGCATATTGAGCGCTGTCATATAAGATTGAGGCCCAAAAACCCATTCGATACGAGGTGCTAAAGATGAAGAGAGTAAATCATTCATCAATACTAACATTTCAAGATTCGACGTTGACCCTAAATTATTCAGCAATACACCAATTTTTGTATCTGTAGTAGATAGTGCTTCGGACAATTGATCAATCACTATATTCATTGATTGTTGTGCACTTTTTGGCAATATTTTTTCAACACCAGGCTCACCGTGTATCCCTAGGCCAAGTTCAGCTTCTTGTCTTACTTCTTTTTTTATACCTGGTAATGAACAACTAGAATAAGCAATGCCAATCGAGTAGATTTTTGAATTGAGAAGATCCAGATGTTCTTTAATTTCATCTAGGCTAAGTTCACTCTCTGAAAGATAACCAGCTACTTTATGAATGAAAAGTGTCCCAGCAATACCCCTTGGTTGTTTTGAGTCAGGGATTGAAATATCATCTTTAACGATTAACATTTCAACATTAAGCCCTAAATTTTTTGCTCTCTCTGCGGCCAAACCAAAATTTAATCGATCACCAGTATAATTTTTAATGACTAATAAGCACCCTTTTTCTCCCGTAACTTGTAGTATTGCAGCTAATATTGCATCTACACTAGGTGAAGCAAAAATTTCACCAGAGATCGCACCTGTAAGCATACCTGCACCAACAAAACCTGCATGGGCAGGTTCATGCCCGGCACCGCCGCCTGATAAAATTGCTACCTTTGACTTGTCCCAATCTTTACGTATTACACACTTCGTATGTGGCAATGCATCTAATAGATACAAGTCAGTGTTGCTGCTCTTTAATAAACCAGAAAGTGCTTCGGGGACAATATTATTGTGATTATTAAAAAATTGATTCATTTAAATTTACCATTTTTCTAATTAGAATTGAGTTTAGGCCGGTCTCTTAACTAACTGTTTTTTTAGCATTTTTGTAAGCAAGAGTATTGATATGAGAGGTTATTGTTAATATTTATAGCATTAACTCATATCAGTAATATTTTGAAATTACTAACAGCAATAATTGTTTAGTTATTATCTCACTAAAATTCAAAAAAATAAACACCGCATATGTAAATATTAAACATTTGCGCTAAACCAGCATCCAAAAAAACAAAATATATATGTAATTCAGTACATTACATTCAAAAAATCAATTTAGAACAAAAAAACCTTGACACCAAAAATGTTTAGTAACAGAATTAATCTATAGATTTTGACTAAACTTTATGTCCGACGTCAAGATCTATCACTAAACAATAATAATTTTTTATACAGCCTAAAATCAAACTCAATAACGAAATAGCGTAATAATCAGCCAGATCATTTCTCTCTTAAAAGGATCTAATTTTTCTTAGGTTTTGTTCAATAAAACCGCCTACGAGAGCATATGTTTGGATCTATTAAAATGAACGTAGCTGCTTATTTCGTCCATTTTCCGGGAGAATCAATAAACATGAAAAAGTTAGCCTATTTAAGACGGCCAATCATGGTTAGTCTTACCTTGATTACATCACTTTTCTTTTCTGTAAGTGCACTAGCTGCCAAAGAAAAAGAAATCACTCTATGTTGGGCCGCCTGGGACCCCGCCAATGCTCTAGTAGAATTATCTAAAGGTTTTACTGAAAAAACGGGTATTAAGATGAAATTTGAGTTTGTACCATGGCCTAATTTTGCCGATCGTATGTTAAATGAATTAAATTCTAGAGGTCAGTTGTGTGACCTTATGATTGGCGACTCTCAATGGATTGGTGGAGGTGCGACTTATGGTCATTACATGAAGTTAAACGACTTTTTTAATAAAGAAAAGATATCTATGAATGATTTTTTACCATCAACTGTAAATGCTTATTCTACTTGGCCTAAAGGGACAAAAAACTACTATGCATTACCCGCAATGGGCGATGCTTTAGGTTGGGTATACCGTAAAGATTGGTTTGCAAGAACTGAACTACAAACTGAATTTAAACAAAAACACGGCCGGGCATTAACTCCACCTAAAACATGGAAAGAATTAAAACAAGTAGCTGAATTTTTTCAAGGTCGTGAAATTGATGGCAATAAAGTTTATGGTGCTGCTCTTTATACTGAACGCGGCTCAGAAGGGATTACTATGGGGGCAACAGCCTCGCTATATGCTCATGGGTTTAAGTATGAGAATACAAAGGGTAAATATGACATGCAAGGGGCAGTTAACTCAGAAGAATCTATCAAAGGTTTAGAGTTTTATAAATCTTTATATGATTGCTGTACGCCTCCGGGCCATTCCAATGCCTATATGGTAGCCAATCTTGACGCATATAAGTCTGGTCAGGTCGCCATGCAAATGAATTGGTTTGCCTTTTTTCCTGGTATAGCCAAAGATGAAAAGGTAGGTAATAAATCTGGTTTTTTTGCCAATCCAGAAGCAAAAATAGCGGCTTCGACTCTAGGAGGCCAAGGTATCTCAGTGGTTTCTTATTCTGACGATAAAGAATCGGCGCTGGAATATATTAAATGGTTTGCTCAACAAGATGTCCAAGCAAAATGGTGGAAATTAGGTGGCTACTCTTGCCATAAAGCGGTTTCTGGTGCGGCTGATTTTACGTCCTCTGCTCCATTTGCGTCCGAATTTATTACCGCAATGAATAGTGTTCAAGATTTTTGGCAAGAACCCACTTATGCTGAATTGCTTCAATCTATGCAAAAGCGTTTACATGATTATGTTGTTGCAGACAGCGGAACGGCTAAAACAGCACTAGATAAACTAGTCGAGGACTGGACTGAAATTTTTGAAGACGATGGTAAAAAACTATAGCCGTTATTGTAAGTGGGTAACTACCTTGTAGTTACCCACTGAAAAAGCATAAAAATAATAATTATTCAGGAAAACAATTCATGAAAAAAACACTAGCTACAATATTATTCCCTAGCTTATTAACAGCCATCCCTATGAGCACAATGGCAAAAGATTTCAGTTTAGGGCAAGGTTGGACAGCTGATATCAGCATTCAAGTACAAGCTTTCTTTGTAGATAATGATTCTTCCGTAAAAACTGAAAATGACTCAGGTATCTCGTCTGGTTTTGACCCGTCAAAATTGACGGTTTCTGTTACAGCTCCGAAACAAAATGGCTATGTTGTATCTGGCACGATACAAGCAACTCAAAATAATAATGGCCCTAATAGCGCTGAAGATAACGATATCGACGGCCAGCTTGATAGTTTTGTAAATAACAATGATGAATTTCGGATTGCTGAATTTTCAGTGTCGGGTGATTTTGGTACGGTCAAAGCAGGTAGAAGCTGGCAAATAATGGGGTCAAGTAGTTTGTCACATGATACGGGCAGTTCACCCGGTGTAGGAGGCCAATGTGTGAGTGTAGGTTCAAGTCTAGGCGATTTTGGAGGTGGTTGTGGCCGTATTGGCTATGGCTATGTGTGGACTTATTTTGCTGTTGGGTTTCAATATGGCTCACCTAATTATAACGGCTTTAGTTACAATATTGGTGTTTTTGATAGTCCGTCAGACAATCCTCGTATTGAAGGCGATATTAACTATAATTCACCTCTCTTTGATATTTGGGCAAGTTTTTCAGAGGACGAAGACTCTACTGGTGCAGATATTAGTGCGGTCGACGTAGGCTTTGAGATACGTATTTCTGACTTTGCGTTAACCGCAGCTTATACTGACAGTACTGGTATTACTAATGGTTTACGTGGAACTAACCCCGGTGTGGACTCTGAATATTTTTATGTAGAAGCAGATTATACTTTAGGTGCAACAACTTTTGGGGTGAGCTATGGAGAAAACGAAGTCGATGGTAATTCTGACTCATCCGATTTAACTATGGCATTTATACATCACAAATTAACTGACGCAATCACTTTAGTTGCTGAGTTTAATACAGAAGATATTGCTAATGGTGGCAGTACTGACCGTTTAGTGTTTGGCGGCCAGCTTAACTTCTAAAATAAACATTATTGTTTATTTGGTCAAGGATGACCAAATAGTTATTTTTAGTATTCTTAACTATTTAATTTATAACTTTAATATCAAGGGCATTTATTGTAATTTTTACCTTTACCAATTAAAATGAGAGGTAATAACAGGCGCATCCCAGTAATTTAACAGAACGTCATCCATAGTAGAAATAGTGACTGAACAGCCCTGTGTATTAAAAGAGGTAACATAATTTCCAACAAGAGAACGAACTACTTTATAACCACAGGATTCAATGTAGGTATGTACTTCACTGTACATGACGTAAAGCTCTATTAACGGTGTACTTCCCAACCCGTTAATTAAAAGTAAAACTTCTTTTTTATTATTTTTACTCGATAATACTGAGAGAATATCATCAGTAATTTTTCTTGCTAGTTTCTTTGCCGGCAACCATTCTATGCGCTGAAAGCCTTTTTCACCATGAATACCTACACCGTATTCTATACTACCTTCTTCTAAGTCATACATTGGCTTTTTCAGCAATGGTAATGTTAGTGAACTAAGTGCAAAACCAATAGTTTTAGTATTGGCATTAATATTTAGAGCCAGTTCTTTCAGCTCTGACAAAGACATTCCTTTCTCAGCGGCAGCACCAACAATTTTCTCAACTATTATAGTTCCAGCTATCCCTCTCTTACAAAATACGTCATCACAAACAAGTACTGTTTCAATGTTATAGTCTGAATTATCGTTAGCAATTTTAAAATTCATTCGATCGCCATGATAATTTTTAACGATAAATAAAGCACCTCTCGATATATCGACAGTGGACAATATAGCCAGTATTTGGTTTGGTGTAGGCGATGTCAATAATTCACCAGGACAAACCGCATCAAGCATACCAACACCTATTGCTCCAAGGTGAAGAGGTTCATGGCCTGACCCGCCACCAGAAATAATAGAAACTTTGTTGTTAGCAATATTACTACGCGTAATAAATAACGGTGAATTATGGCATGTCACCAAAGTAGAATTGGCCAAACAAAACCCGGCTACACTCTCCGCTACAAATGATTGAGTAGTATTAATGATATTTTTCATATCTTATAATTGGCGATTGGCGCCTATTTTAAATGTTTTTTATAAATGGAAGTTAGTTCATTTGTGAACTTTAAAATTGCTTTTTCAATTTCTTTATCTAGTTTTACATTACCTGTTTTTTGTAAAAAATCAGTATTAATACTTTCTTTCTCTGTTTGATTAATATATGTTTTATATTTAGGATGAGCGATATAGTATTCATCTAAGAATGCTTTTCGTTGTTTGGTAGAGAAGCCACAGACTGTAAATATAGTATCTAAATGTTTATAAGGAACAGGGATACGATAATTTGGATTAGATATTTGAGAGATAAAACTACGGTTTTTACCCAGTGCTTCAGATAGCCTTTGGCTCATACCTGATGGGCGTTCTTCTATTACAGATCGTAAAATAGCTTTATAGCTAGCAATATTTTGTGAGTTGTCAGTCATAATCTCTTTCATAAGAATTATATTAAAATAGGACTATCTCAACTATACCATTATACTCCAATCATGCTGAATTAAGGTATAATCGAGTGTCGTATAACATCACAACAATGATAGAGACATCCCTTTTAAAACCTTTTGTATTTCATTTAATGATTCGCCACCAGAGGCAATGGATATCGTTGTTAATGCTCCCTCCACAAGAGGTGTATCAAATATAGCAACCTTTTTCATTTTATCTTTTGACAAACGTTTGATTGCTATTTTACTATTAATTTCAGTACTACCAAGATCAACAAAAATAGCAACACCACTGTCACTCCATGCCGAACTAATAGCAGCGGTTATTTGATCAACATCACTACCAAGTCCGCCATCCTTATTACCACCACAATGTGCAATATTAATACTTTGATCGCACATTATACCCAACATATCTGCAACACTACGGGCAACTTCTGCAGAGTGAGATACAATAACAATACCAATATTATTATTCATAATCACAAAGCACCTCACAAATAGAGCGGATAATTATATCACTGGAATGAGCTCCTGGGTCTAAATGGCCTATACTGCGATCACCAAGATAGGAGGCCCTTCCTTTTTCCGCTTTCATCGCAATGGTACGGTTACTTGCAATACTGGCTACTTGTGCAATATCGAGAAAACTGTCAGGCTGCTTTTTAATGGCGTCTAACACAGGAACAATCACATCTAAAATAGTTTTTTGATTAACATGAGAGGAACCCAAAATCATAGTTTCATTAATACCTTGATCGAATGCATCAATAAAAGTCTCTGTTGTTGGGTTTTCATCGATATTTTCTCCCATGGTTAAAAACAACGTCCCATATAGTGCGCCCGAAGCACCTCCTATAGAAGATATTAACGTTTTCCCAATAAAGATAAGCACATCTCTAAGAGAATCATACTCTATTTGATCTATCGCGCCAAGCAAGGTTTTACAACCTCGGCTCATATTAGTGCCATGATCCCCGTCACCAATAGCACTATCTAACTCATTAAGTTCTACCTCGAAGGATATTACGGTTTCAGCAGTGTGCTTAACCATAAACCTGAGCTTGTCTTCTGATACAAAGAAAGGTTTCATGAGAAATATACTCGCTTAGAGATAGTGTAGTGGTTATAATTAATTAATAGCATTTCCATTTTTATCAAAACTAATAGGACTAACAAAACGAATATGTATCTGCTCTTCGGCTTTGTAAGAAGAATGAGGGTTAGATAAAATAATCAATTCATGATTATTTAACGTTAGATGAAGATAACTCTGGTCACCTAAATGTTCAACCCTTCGGATAGTTGCGGGATAACTCAGCTCAGATGGACCTTCAATAGACGTATGCTCTGTTCTTATACCAACATTTTTTGTACCTACAGGATAAGAATTCTTATGCAACAATTCAACGGGTACTAAGTTAATAGGTGGTGAGCCTAATTTGCTAGCAACGTATTCGTTTTTAGGGTTTTCATAAATTTCTTTTGGGGTACCTACCTGTAATAATTCACCTTCATTCATAACGCCAATACGATCAGCTAATGTCATAGCCTCTATTTGATCGTGAGTTACATAAAGGATGGTTGCGCCCAATTCAGCCTGTACTCTTTTTAGTTCAATACGTAATTCTGAACGTAATTTAGCATCTAATGATGATAAGGGTTCATCCATAAAATAAATCAAAGGATCTCTTACTAGTGCTCGACCAATAGCAACACGCTGCATTTCTCCACCAGATAAAGCCGTTGCTTTATTATTTAACTTATGATCAATGCGAAGTAACTTAGAAACACTTGTCACTTTTTCTTTTATTGTATCTTCACTCGCTTTAATTCTAGGTGAACGCAGAGGAAAAGCCAAATTATCATACACCGTAAGATGCGGATAAAGTGAATACTGCTGAAAGACAAAAGTAACATTTCTATTAGCAGGCGGGACATCTACCATAGATTTACCGTCGATAAAAATATCACCAAAATCTGCATCATCTAAACCAGAGGCAATTCGTAACAAGGTCGTTTTTCCTGCACCTGTTTTTCCTAGGAGTACAAAAAACTCACCATCGTCCACCTCGAAATCAACATTTTTTAATGCTTCAATTTTATCAAAATATTTTGTGATGGATTTAACTATTAAATTAGCCATGTATTTTCAACCTATCATAAATTTCATTTTTTAATGCTTTGCCGCTTTTTTCATGAAAAATAACTATAGATTTTTTTGAAAAAACCAAGCCCAACGAATCACCTACAGTAAATTTTTTACTAATTGACGCACGTGCTTTTACCATACCAAAATCAGTTTTAACAATAACTATCTGTGTTGTACCATAGTATTCAGTTGCGAATATATTACCTCGTAATTGAGATGAATTAGAAAAAGACACATACTCCGGACGAACACCAAGAACAAAATCACCACTACCATAGTTAGATAGTATTTTAGGAATATTGACACTAACACGCTCATTCATCTTTAATACAGTATCACCAGCTTTAATAACTGATGAAAATTTTAAAAAATTCATTGAGGGGTCACCAAGAAAGTCAGCGACAAACATACTCAAAGGATAATCGTATAGTTTTTGTGGCTCACCAAACTGCTCAATTGTTCCGTGATTCATCACCAATATTTTATCAGCCATTGACATAGCTTCCATTTGGTCATGAGTCACATAAACCGTAGTAGCATTCATTTCATTATGAAGGTCTCTAAGTTCATTACACATAACATGACGAAACTCCGTATCTAATGCGCCCAATGGCTCATCCATAAGAAATGCCTTAGGGTCTCGAATTATCGCCCGACCTAACGAAACACGCTGCTTGTCTCCGGCAGATAGCCCGCCGACAGGCGATTTCAAAATATGCTCAATTTGTAATATCTCAGCTACCCGTTCGACTTTTTTCTTGATTATCTGTTTCTTATAGCCCTGACATTTAAGCGGAAAGCTTATATTACTCTCTACATTCATATGAGGATAGAGAGCAAACATTTGAAAGACAAAAGCGGTATCTCGCTGCGATGCAGGTAAAAAAGTAACATCTTCACTGCCTAATAAAATTTCACCTGATGTCGGTATTTCTAGACCAGCGATCATACGCAAAGTGGTAGTTTTACCGCAACCTGAAGGGCCGAGCATGACAAAAAATTCACCGTCATTAATCGTAAACGTTGACCCTTTAACTGCATTAAAATCTCCAAAACTCTTTTTAACATTATTTATTATAATTTCAGCCATTGAGAACCTCTACTTCGGAAAATGGCTTACGACTAAAAAAGATAGCGTGCCGATTAAAATAACATTAAAAGAATATGTAAATAATTCCAAATGAAATGGTTGTGTCAGCATAAAAATACCTAGACCAATAATTCCAATGGATCCATTTTCCCAAGGCCCTTTTCGAAAAAATCTTGCTAAATTATTTTTATAATTAATCATTTTCTTACCGCTCCGAATGTAATTCCACGTAATAAATGCTTTCTTAGAAAGATAGTAAATACTAGTATCGGGATTAAAAATAATGTTGTTCCAGCAGCAACTGCCGGCCAATCCAACCCTCCCTCACCAATTATCGTTGGTATAAATGGAGGTGCTGTCTGTGCTTCACCACTGGTTAGTAACAATGCAAAGGCATATTCATTCCAGGCAAAAATCAAACAGAAAATAGCCGTTGATGCAATTCCTGTCGCAGCTTGTGGCAAAACAACTTTAAAGAAAGCATGCAGACGGGTATAGCCATCAATCATTGCTGCATCTTCATACTCTCGAGGTATTTCATCAATAAAACCTTTAAGTAACCAGACTGACAAGCTGACATTAACTGCGGTATACAGTAAAATCATCCCCGCATAGGTATCAGACAAACCAAGTTGCCGAAACATTAAAAAAATAGGGATAGAAATAGCAATAGGCGGCATCATTCTAGTTGATAAAATAAAAAATAAAATATCATCTTTTAGCGGCACCTTAAATCTTGAAAATGCGTATGCTGTTAAAACACCTAAAAAAACAGCAAGAAACGTTGAGCCAAAACCAATCACTAAAGAATTTAAATAGCGACCACCATAACGTGATGGTCCGGTAATTATCATATTGCGTTCACGAACCGACTCTTCATACCATGTTTCAGGTGGGGATAGAGATTCCATATACTCAGGTGTTTGACGTGACTGAGTGGTAAATAAGTTAACGTAACCGTCGAGTTTAAACTCTGAAAAAACCTTAGGTGGATAAGCAATAGAATCTGACTGACTCTTAACGCTGGTCATAAAAATCCATAATAAAGGTATAATAGTTATTAATGCATATAAGATAACTATTATGCCAGAAGCCCATTTTCCGTAATTAATAGATGTTTTAATATTATTATTCATCGATTTTTCACCGTATTCATTGCTTTAACGTACATATTAGCTGCGCCAAATACCGTAACAAATAATATGACGGCAAAGGCAGAGCTATAGCCTGTTTTCCATTTTTCAAATGCTTCACGTTTTAAATTAATAGAAGCCAATTCGGTAATTGAGCCCGGCCCTCCTGATGTTAACTGCACGACCATGTCGAACATTTTGAAGTTCTCTATCGCCCGAAATAAAATAGCAAGCATGAGAAAAGGTAAAACCATAGGCACAGTGATAGACCAAAATTGACGCCACTTAGATGCCCTGTCAACTTCTGCGGCTTCATAAATACTCCCAGGTATTGAACGCAGACCAGCTAAACAGATAAGCATGACATAGGGGACCCACATCCAAGTATCAACAATAATAATTGCCCAAGGAGCTAAATGGACATCACCAATCATATTTAACGGGCCAACATTAGCAAAAAAATTGATAAAGTAACTAAAAATACCAGACTGTGGCTGGAATAAATAAGTCCAAAATGTCCCGACAACAGCGGGCGAAAGCATCATTGGGAGTAGTATTATTGTTGTCCAAAAACTGTGTCCTTTAAAGTTTTTATTGAGTAATAACGCTAAGCCAAAACCCAATATTGTTTGTAAAATAATACTTACACTGACAAAGTGTGCTGTGGTTTGTAAATAGCCCCATACATCAGAGTCTGTTAATAGCTTTCTATAATTATCTAAACCTACCCAATCAATGGGTCTGCCCGGGCGATTCGCACGGTAATTAGTGAAACTGAGATAAATTGTCCATATCAATGGAAATATATTAATAGCGAGCAGCAGTAGGATAGTGGGCGATATAAAGAGCCACTTTATCTTTCGATCAGTCATTTCAAACATATCATTTCTCTATTAAAGGATAATCTTTCATTATTTTTTATTATAATAAACTTTAATACACTAAACAGTGGCCTGTATTGATGCTAAAACACTTAAGGAATAGGCGTGTTTTGGGTGAAACTAGGGAAATAGAGCTTCTTATAATTGTTTAGTTATTTTGTTTAGTGCTGTTTAGTAAATAGTACTTTTTTTTAAAGCCCAAATCAACATACTTTTCACTATATTTTTAATGCAAGGTATGAGAACAAAGAAAGGTTATTAACGTTATCGTCTGATATGCTTGTTTATTTAAAATAACGAAGCTTTCTACTGGATAGATAATAATAATTTTAAAATTTATAAGGCTTATTACAATATGGTGAAATGAGAATTTATTGGGTATGCACAGTGGATTGTAGATAGATATTAATAGGTAATAAATATCGTAGACATTTAATGATAGGCTTGATTTTAAATAGGTCACAATTAAAAGGCTTATCTTTATTTAGTATAGATACCGTACACTCGTTGTGTTAATGACATAACACCGAACATTATCATTTATATTTCCTATGGCGAAGTATCTACCACTCTATTTTTTATGAAGCGCAGCAACTTGTTCATCACTGTAACCCAATATATCACGTAATACAGCTTCATTATGCTCCCCTAACATCGGCGGTGGACGAGTCAATGTGATCGGTGTGCGTGAAAAGTGTATCGGGTTACCCACTTGCGG
>Ga0193961_1000702_pt1 | contig 12553 bp, 12 predicted proteins | sample FB_4_MG_FD_140371 | JGI IMG/M metagenome (GOLD analysis project Ga0193961, IMG submission 140371) | Microbial mat bacterial communities from the Broadkill River, Lewes, Delaware, United States - FB_4_MG | ecosystem: Environmental > Aquatic > Freshwater > River > Microbial mats | place: USA...
TAATTACTCCATTTTTAACTCTTATGGCAGCTATCTCTATAATCTGATGTTTCTCAATTTTTGAACCATTTGTCTCAATATCAACTATACAAAATTCCGCCTCGCTAACAGACATAAACTTTGTAGAAAAGTAAAAGTAACTATACTTTTTTACGATTTCTAAACCTTGTGAATGCCATAGTTCTAAAGAAAAGTCTATATCTTCATCAAGCTGCTGTTTAAGAGAATCTACTGAGAGACCTTTACTAGAGAGTCTCGAAATACTTTTAGAGTCTAAGAGAAAATTATTACTTAGCATTAGCAATGAACTCTTTTACTTTTTGGGCATCTTTTACACCGTGTGAGATTTCAACTCCGCTGCTAACATCAACACCATAAAAACCATACTCTTTTAATGATGCGACATTATTTGGACTCAAGCCCCCTGCTAAAATGATTTTAGAGCAATCTATATCTTTAAACCACTCTAAATTTAATCTTTTGCCAGCTCCACCGTAAGCTTCACAATATGCATCTACAAGTCTATATTCATCACTATTTTCTAAAATATCATCTTTAGACTTTGCTCTTATAACTTTAACATGTGGAACTTCTAAATCTTCGTATAACTCTTGTGGCACATCAAAATGAAGTTGTGCAAGAGTCGCACCAGATTCTTTACATGTAGAGTTAATAGTTTGTGCATCTACATTGACAAACAAAGCCACTTTCTCTACAAATGGAGGAAGTTTTTGAATTATCTCTTTAGCTTTTTGAACTGTTATATATCTAGGAGATTTTTCATAAAACACAAAACCTAAGGCATCAGCCCCAGCATCAATGGCGTCCATTGCATCTTCATAAGATGTTATACCACAAATTTTTGTTCTCACTATATGTCTCCTTTTCCAAATAAGTGAATTCTTTGGAAAATTCCCCTCACTAAAGCTTCACCTGTCGGTGAGAGTAAAATAATATACATCTTATATCTGTAAGCTCTTAATGGCTTCTTCTTTAGAACTATGTTTAAAAACATAACTTCCAGCTACAACAACATCTACACCCGCATCTTTTAACATGTGGATATTCTTATCACTAACCCCACCATCAACTTCAATCAGACAATCTGGATTGATTCTGTTTCTCATCTCATTTAAACGTTTAGCTTTTGGTATTACACTATCTATAAAACTCTGTCCGCCAAAGCCAGGATTTACACTCATTAAAAGAACCATATCTAAATCTTGAAGTAAAAACTCTACACTCTCTGGCGGGGTATGAGGGTTTAAAACAATTGCTGGTTTAATCCCATAAGAACGGATTTTTTGAATAAGTCTATGTGGATGTTTTTCTTCCTCGATGTGAAAAGAGATATACTCAGGTTTTAAAGGTGCAAAAAGTTCAACAAAAAAAGTATTATTTTCTACCATTAAATGAATATCAAGTGGCTTTGTAGCACATTTAGCTATACTTGAAACCACCACAGGCCCAATTGTAAGATTTGGTACAAAATGACCATCCATAACATCAACATGAACTAAATCACATCCAGCTTCACATATAGATTCAACATCTCTTTGTAAGTTTCCAAAATCAGCAGACAATACACTAGGAGCAACTTTCATCTATTTATCCTTTGCATACGAGCAGAACCCATCTACAAACTAGAGTAGGCAGTCTCTTTTTAATAATGGAATTTTAGCACTATAGTAGTTAGAAAAGGCTTTATATTTTTATCTTGTTAAGAAAAACAAAAATTTATCATTATCAAATGATAAATCAACTTGTACACCTTTTCTATTTTGCGTAATTTCAAGTAGATTATCTACATTTTCATAAGTCCTTGGAAGAGTAATCTCAACACTTATACTCTGGTCAAATAGCAATGATTTAACTTTACCACCAACAATATTGACAAGTTCAGCCAAAGCATCAAGTATTAACTCTTTATCATCGGTAGCTTCTCCAATAAGAAGTTCACAAGCCTTTTTGGCAATATTTTTTGGAAAAACGAGTATAACCATTCCATCTATATCACCGTAAAAACCTATAGAACTAGCTATCTTATCACCCTTATCTTTTACATTTATCTCATGAACTTTTGCAGCATCCTTAACAGCTGTAGAGTTTGTCATCATCTCTATAGTAGCAACTGTGGCATCAATAAATTGAGGAAGTTCGGTAACTACAACTTTGTTTAACACTCTTTTGTTTTTTACATTCCCAGCGCTACTTGCACCTAGCTCTTTTAGTAGCTCTTTATCTTGTAATATTTCATTCATCTGATCAAAAAACATTATTCCAGAATCTTCTAAAGTATTTTTAAATGAATCTGGAGTTTTATCAAATGACAAACCTACAAAACATATAGTTGCATTATACTCTGCTGCTGCACTTGCAAGTCTAGAGAAAAAGTTTATCGCATGGATATTCATACTAATTACTTTAAACATGTCAAATATAAATAGTCTGAAACCGACGTTTAGAGAGTTATTGTGATAAGCTATGTTAAATGTATTTCCTATCTCAGCATCTAAAAAAGATGACACAGTGTAGATAATAGCATTACCAGTTACTCTCGTAGCGACTTTTTGACCCATCTGCCCTAAATATGACTCTTCTAAAACAACATCGTAAGAACTTTCAGATTTTTTCTTCTTTAAAAATTCTTCTTTTGATTGCGTTATTATTGGATTGTGTCCGCTATCATGCAGTTCTATAGCCATAGCAGAGCGTTGAGATTTATCTTCATTATATAGAAGTACAGTTTTATGCTTATTTTTAAAACTTGATGTAAAGAGTTCTGCTATCTCTTGAGTTTTAAAAAGAGAAAAACCCAAATCATCAGGATAGAACTTATTGATGGCATTGTATTTTGTTGTGTCATAATCACTAAAACCTACTAATATAGGGTTTACTTCCCGTATTTTTGAAAACATTTTTAAAAATACATCAAGACCGTTTTTATTAAAAAAAACTACACGTTTTAATGAGACTAAAACCATGTCAACTTTTAAATTTTTTGCGGCTTCTACATCTTCAATGCCTAAAAGTGATTCAGCACTATTACCATCTAAAAAACCCTGTGGAGTAAAAACTCCAATACCATGTTTTACTATTGCTCTCATTGCTTGTCCATAATTGTCATAAACTCTTCATATATATCTGCAACAAAATCTACTTGAAAGTCTATAAAGTCATTTAAACCAGCTTTAATAAAAACAGGTTGCGACAACTCATAAAAAAGTAAAAGATGCATCCATTTTGCCAAAGTATTTATCTCTTTACTTTCTGATGGTTTTAAACCAGATGAAGCTTGAACAATATCAGCTATCTCAGGTGGCATTTCCCATTTTATTGCTATCTCTTCACAAATATCAAATAAATCAATTCCGTTTAAACGATACAAAATCGTATTTAAGTCCATATCTTTTGTACTTCTAAGTAAATTAACATCATTAATCTTTTCACTAAATAAAGCCTCAGCGATAATAATACTAGCGGGCAGCAATGCAATAGAACTCTCAATATCTTTATTATTAATATCGAGATGAGTTAAAATATCTTTCCATCTCTTTGAGAGTCTGGCTTGAAGTTCATGAAAACTTGAACTATTTAGCTTAAACATTAACCATTTTGCAGGAGAAAGAAGTGTAGTCATGTAGTTGTAAACCGTCTGTTGCGAACCTGAGACTCCAAGTATTCCAAATATTTGAGATATATCACTAACTTCATTTCTAAAGCCATATATAGGTTTATTCACAAGGTTTTTTAAGTATGATTTCAGTGCTAAGTCACTCTCTGCAATCTTTGCTGCTTTTGTCAGCTCGCCTACACTTAGTTGAGTTAGAGTATCTTTTAATGCTTTGGGAGTTGGTGGAATTTTTTCAACGTAGTGTTCTATCTTCTCTTTACTTATCAATACAAAACTCCACTATTTTTTTGTTATAATAGGTATATTTTATCCATATATTATTAATATTTATATAAATTGACACATAAGTAGAAAATAAAGTGTGCTTAAGTTGAAGTTTTGCTTTAATTTGGTACAATTCGCAACTTTAAAAACCTAAATAAGGAAGCTAATATGGCAAGAAGATGTGCTATTAGTGGCAAAGGCCCTATGAGCGGGAACAATGTTTCTCATGCTAAAAACAGAACAAAGCGTCGTTTTTTACTAAACCTAAGAACAGTGCGTATCACTCTAGAAGATGGTACTACGAAAAAAATTAAGATTTCTGCTAAAGAATTACGCACACTTAAGAAAAATTCGTAAGAGAAGGAAATTGTCTTGAATCTTTTACAAAGGATTCGAAGATTTCTTCACTGGGAGTCTTCTCCCAAACCTGATATTAAACTTCTTCCTGAAGTTTATCCTCACCTTAAAGCGTTTCGCCTTCCTCTAATTTTAACTGTCATGACAATGATGATAGGGACAATCGGTTATGTAATAATTGATGGTTTTACACTAATTGATGCTATATATCAGACTGGAATTACATTTACTACAGTTGGTTTTGGAGAGATAGGTAAAATTTCAGAAGCTGGTAGAATATTCACTATTACTCTAATTATAGCTGGTTTTGCAGTCTTTTCAAGTGCTATAGGTATTTTAGTAACTGAAATTAGCAGAGGAAATATAGTTGCAATTTTAAAGGAGCGAAGAATGTTATATAACATAGCACGCCTAAAGAAACATTTTGTTGTCTGTTATCATAATGACTATACACTCGAAGTAACAAAACAGTTAAGAGAAAATCATATTCCTTTTGTTGTAATAGACCCAAGGGAAGAGATACATGAGTGGGCGATTGAGCATAAATACTCAACATATTTGCAAGCAGAACCTCATGCAGAATTAGCAATGTTAAAAGCTCACTTAGCTTCTGCGAAAGGTCTTATTACACTCTCTGACTCTATCGCTGATAATATAGCTATTATTGCCTCTGTCAGACTTTTTGAAAAAGAGCATTTTTTGCCAAGACCTTACTATGTAATCTCGGCTGCTGAGAATATGAGTGATGTAGAAAAACTAAAAAAGCTAGGAGCTGATACGGTTGTATCTCCTACAAAACTCACAGCTCAAAGAGTTAGTGCGATGGCTGCCCGTCCAGATATGGAAAACCTGCTTGAAGAGTTTTTATATAAGAGTGACAACCCTCTTGACATGCAGGAGATAGTAGTTCCAAAATACAGCTGGGCAGTTTTAAAGAAACTAAAAGAGACCCATCTACGCCAGATAACAAACACCTCTGTTATAGGTATAACAAAAAAAGATGGTAAATTCTCATCTATGCCAAAAGGTGATGTACTAGTAACAAGTGAGTGTAAACTACTAGTAATAGGTAACCAAAATGGAATAAACACTACTAGAGATTTATTAAGAAGAAAAGATAAGCCTAAGGAGCTGAGATTTGTATAAAATACTACATGTAAAAAATGGCGTATGTGCTGCTGAGGGATTCTTCTCTGATGGTATTAGTGCAGGACTTAAGTCAGATGGTGCAAAAGATATGGCATTTATATATAGTAATAAAGAGTGTGAAATCGCATCTGTATTTACTACAAACAAAATGTATGCGGCACCTATAAAACACTTTAGAGCAAAGAGAGAGTTTAAGACGAATTTTGTACTTATCAACTCAAAAAATGCAAATGCGATGACTGGCAATGCTGGTGTGGATGATATAGACGAGATACTAGCAAGTTTAAACTCTACATGTAAAGATTTACTAAATCCAGTTATGAGCTCAACTGGTGTTATTGGAGTTAGACTTCCCAAGCAAAAAATTATAGATGGTACAAAACTGTTTGATTTAACTAAAAAAGAGCCAAGCTCTGCGGCAAAAGCCATTATGACAACAGATACATTCTCTAAAGAAGTAGCTTTTAAAGTAGAACTTGACGATGGAGAGAGCTTTAGCATAGGTGCAATGGCAAAAGGTGCAGGTATGATAAACCCTGCAATGGCTACAATGCTGTGTTTTATTACTACAGATGCGGATGTTAGCAAACAAGAGATGCAAGAGATACTTGACGAAGTTACCAAAAAAACATTCAATGCTATAAGTGTTGATGGGGACACTTCCACAAATGACACTATTATGCTACTCTCAAACGCTACAAGTGGAGCATATAACCGCGAAGCATTCAAAGATGCTCTGTTTAAAGTTATGCACTTTTTAGCATTAGAGATGGTAAGAGATGGAGAGGGTGCTACAAAACTCGTTACTTACAATATAACAGGTGCAAAAGATGATAAAGAAGCTGAAATAGTTGCAAAAGCATTATCTGATTCACTTCTTGTAAAAACTGCTCTTTTTGGAGAGGATCCAAACTGGGGAAGAATCGCTTCAACTGTAGGTGCTAGCGGTGTTGAAGCTTATGAAGAAAAACTTAAAATATCGTTTGACAATCTCTGTGTATATGATAGAGGAGAGTTAAATTTCGATGCCGACATGGAAGAGAAGTGTGCAAGAGTTATGCAACTTCAAAAGTTCACAATCTCATGCGACCTAGGCATAGCAGATGGAAGTTTTAAAGCTTACGGATGTGATTTGGGTTATGAGTATGTTAAGATAAACGCTGATTATAGGACTTAAAAAAGTTCTAAATCATCGTTTTCGTGAATAGCAACCCTGTTTCTGCCTCTCTCTTTTGCGAGGTATAGAGCGTCATCAGCCATTGTATAAAAACCATTTTCATCTATAGAAACTTCAGAAAAGTCTACAACCAATAAACCAAGAGATATTGTTAAAAACTTAGAGACATGTGAACCTGAGTGAACTATTTTTAAGTCTTCTACTGTTTTTCTGATTTTTTCTGCAAACTCTAAAGATTTACTCTCATCCAATCTAGAAAAAATAATTCCGAATTCTTCTCCACCTAGTCTAAAAGCAAAGTCACTACCTCTATGCAGTAAATTTTCTAGTGCACTTGCAACAGCTATAAGTGCTTCATCACCAGCTTTATGTCCATTAGCATCATTGTATTTTTTAAAGTAATCTACATCTAAGACTATAAAAGATAGACGTACACCATCTCGTTTGGCACGATGAATTTCTCTACTTAACACATCATTAAAGTGTCTTCTATTGTACAGTTTTGTTAAAGCATCAGTAATTGATAGTTTCTCATAAATTTTCTTTTGAGTTATATCATATCTAACTATAACTTCGCCAATCTCAACACCATCATCATCTAAAATAGGCATAATACTATCTTGAAACCAAGACTCTTTCCCATCTGTAGTAATATGTTTTAATTCACCCTCAAGTGACTCTTTGTTAACAATAGCATCTTTTACTTTTTTAACAAATTCTCGAGGCAATTCATGTTGTTTTTCATTCATGTGATATTATAACATGATTAATATATGTTTTATTGATTAATGATAATCTTTTTGAAACTCCACATATCTTGAAGCAGAGGCGTATAACTCTTCAACCTCATCATCATTTAACTCTCTTACAACTTTTGCAGGTGAACCCATAATCAACGAACGCGGAGGAAAAACCTTATTTTTAGTTACCAACGCCCCTGCTCCGACTATAGATTCTTTACCTATTACAGCACCATCTAGTATAGTAGCACTCATTCCTATCAAACAAGCATTTTCAATTGTGCATCCATGAAGCATTACACGATGACCTATAGTTACATCGTCACCTATAATAGTCGGATTTCCATCACTTCTATCATCTTTTTTATAGTGTGTAACATGTACCATACTCAAGTCCTGAATATTAACGCGATTACCTATCTTAATATAGTGAACATCACCTCTTACTACAGAGCCAAACCAAATAGAGCAATCTTCTCCACATGTGACCTCTCCTATAACATCAGCTGATGGTGCAATCCAGCTATTTTTTCCTATCTCTGGTGTATAGTTTTTAAATTTGTGTATCATTTTTAACCCTCGATAAAGAGACGACTTGCAAGTTGAGAAACACTGCTTGCACTCTCTTTTTTTGTTGCTTTTGAAACTCTATTTACATAGTCTTCTAAAAATTTATGATTGTTTACGCTCTTTGCTTGTTCTCTTTTTATTTTTATATATGAACCATCACTCTGAAGTTCATGAGAGAGTGAATTATCCCAACATTGAAGTTTTAAAATCTGTATGATTTTCTCTTTAGAAAACTCATCTTTTATTGCAGTAAGCAGTTCAATTCTTCTAACTAAGTTTCTAGGCATCCAATCAGCACTTGAGATATAGACCTGAGAAGCATCATTTTTAAAATAAAAAGTTCTTGGATGTTCAAGGTATTTACCAAGTATAGATATAACCCTGATGTTTTCACTAACACCTTCTATACCAGGCTTAAGACAACATATACCACGAACAATCAACTCAATCTTAACTCCAGCTTGACTAGCTTTATATAGTGTTCTGATTACATCTTCATCAACTAAAGAGTTTACTTTGGCAATTATATGTCCATCCTTACCTTTTCTAGTCTCATTTTGAATCAAAGAAAGCAATTTCGGCTTTATCTGAGATGGAGCCATATATAGCTCATTTAGTTTACCCTTTTTACTAAAGCCCGTTAAAAAGTGAAAAAATCTTGTCAAGTCATTTGTAATCTCATCTTTACATGTTAAGTAACTCATATCTGTATATATTTTTGCAGTAGATGGATTATAGTTACCAGTACCAACATGAGCATACTGTTTAAGCTTTCCATTTTTTCTTCTGGTGATCAAAGTGGCTTTTGCATGAACTTTAAAACCTTTGATTCCATAGATAACATGTGCACCAGCTTTTTCAAGTGCTTTTGCCCAGATTAAATTGTTCTCTTCATCAAATCTGGCTTTAAGCTCAACCATAACAGTTACTTGTTTTCCAGACTCTGAAGCGTTCATAAGTGCTTGAACAATAGGAGAGTTTGTACCTGAGCGATAAAGCGTCATTTTTATAGAGACAACATCAGGGTCTTTTGAAGCACTCTGAATCAATTTAACAACTGGCTCAAAACTCTCATAAGGATGATAGAGCAAAATATCCTCTTTTTCAATACTTGTAAAAATATTTTCAGTAGTATCTAGAGGCGGCAACATTTTTGGTTTAAAAGGCGGCATTAAAAGATGAGCAAAGTCTCTATTTGAGACAATTTGCCAAAGACTTGAAAGGTTTAAAAATGTATGGGATCTATATATGTCATCTTTATATACATTTGTATGACGGTTAAAAAAGTTAATAATCTCCTCATCACTGTCACTACCGATTTCGAGTCTTACCATCTCGCCTTTACGACGAAGTTTCAGACCCTCTTCAAGAATCTCCATAAAGTCATCAGCCTCTTCCTCTTCTATGGCTATATCAGCATTTCTTGTAACTCTAAAAGAGGCATATTTTGCCAAAGTATAACCAGGAAAAAGATCTTCAACATGTTGAGAGACAAGACTCTCTATAGGTACATACACCCCATTTTCTAGTTCTATAAATCTGCTAAGTACACGAGGAACACGGATAATTCCAAATCTTTCTATAGATTCATCATCACTATCGTATAACTTTACAATAAGACCAAAACTAAGATTATTAAGATGTGGAAAAGGGTGTGTTGCATCTACGGCAATAGGAATAATTACAGGATAAATCTCTTCATAAAAAAATCTTTTTAACTGATTCTTTTCATTTTGATTTACCTCTTCATATAGTTTTACACTCATACCCTCAAGTTCTAGCTTTTTAAGTATGCCACCCATGCAGTGCTCTAATACCTGCTGTTCTTGGTGTAGATATTTTCTAATCTCGCGAAGTTGTTGAAGAGGCGTTAATTTATCAGCACCAGACACAATGATACCTGCAGCAAAAAGCTTCTTAAGTCCCGCTACTCTAATCATATAAAACTCATCTAAATTTGTACCATAAATTGCTAAGAATTTTAATCTCTCTAAGAGAGGAAGCGACTCATCTTGAGCCTGTTTAAGTACTCTTGTATTGAATTGAAGCCAAGATAGTTCACGGTTATTATAAAGGTTTGGATTTTTAAGGTTTATCATTTAAACTAGCCCTTTTTATTAATATTACGAATTTTTGCCATTATATCCAAAAAATATTTCCTATCAATAACGTACTTTACATGTTAAATATTTAGTTAATTATGCCCGTTCCACTCCAGTTAGCCGAATGATATATAGTTGCACCATTTTTACGAGCATAATACCTCATAAGAAGTTTTTGCAGAGTCGGTTCTATAGATGGCGAAAACCACGCATTGTTGCTTATAGCAATAACATAATCAACATCACCCTCATATATCTCTTGACATGTGGCCTCATAACAGATGGCATTTCTAAATTTTACACCCTTGATTGTAAAGTCTGTCGGTTCACTCGCTGTGACAAAATCAGATTGACCTGAGAAAAAAGTATCGTTAATAATTTTTTGTGCAAATTTTGGAAGTGGGATATACTCTCCAAAGGGAACTAAAACAAGTTTTTTCGCCATTTTATACTCGCCATTTTGAAACAGGTAGGTTACATTATAATGACTACTGTTCTCAACATACAAAGCCCCTGCTACTATAGCTATATCTTTTGACATGTAAAGAAGTTGCTCAATCAACTTTGGACTTCTATTCATATACAGAGGAAAAACAGACTCTGGAAAAACCACCACATCATATCCGTCTTTTGAAGCATCTTCTATCTCTTTGTATATCATTGTTACTGTAGCACCTAAATTCTCTGGCAACCATTTATCTTCTTGCTTAATATCTGTCTCTATTAACTTAATTTTTAGTGGAGCTTCTTTTTGTACTTGGTCATTAAAATTAAGTGAAAATAAAATAAGAATCAATGGAGCATATTTATATGGCTTTTTTACATATTTTACAAGACTCAAAGCTATTAAAACTAATGCTAGCTGATACTTCAAAACCCCTATATAACTATCTATAAAAATAAGTTCAACCTGCAACCAGTTCCAATCAAAAGGCTCAAAAAAACTAAGCCCAAAGAGTAAAATGGCTCTGATATATATTTTATCACTTAAAGCCAAAACTCCAAAAAACAACATGTATATAATTGCAAAAGCAAAAGTTATTATAGGTGTCATATATCCGACACCCTGATACTCAAAACTGTAACCTATCCAATAAAACCACAAAAGACCTATAAAAAAGCCTGCACTTAAGATGGCCCTTTTTGACATGTAAAGAAATAGTGCTAAAGAAGATAGCCCAAAAACAGTGTTTAGCAGTTTAATAGTTATACCGATATGCTCTAGATATATAAATGCACTAAAAAAAATAGCACTAATAAATCCTAACGTTACATCAAACAGTAGTCGGTTTTTGTCTTGAAATCTCTCAATATTTTTTAGCATACGAAATTATACACATATTCAGTCATTTATTAATATACTTTATGTATAATCGCGACAATTTTAGATAAAAAAGGAACCCTAAGTATGGAAATTATAAGCCAACTTTTACCATTTATATTTTTAATCGCAATTATGTATTTTGTGATTATTCGTCCACAGCAAAAAGAAGCTAAAAGCAGACAAGAGATGATTGATGCTCTTAAAAAAGGTGACAAAGTTATCACTAACGGCGGATTTATAGTAGTTGTACACAAAGTTGAAGAGAACTTTTTTAGTGTAAAAATGAATGATGACGTAATCACAAAAATCACAAAAGACTCTATTGCTAAGAAGTATGAGGATGAAGCTTAATTATCGCATAGTAATTTTTGCATTAGCAATAATTTTCGGTATATTTTTCTCAGCTCCATCTCTTCTACAGCTAAACGACGGTAAAAAAGTTACGCTTGGATTAGATTTACAAGGAGGTCTTCACATGCTTTTAGGTGTTAAAACCGAAGAAGCTACGAAGTCACGCATAAAATCTATAGCTGCAAGTATAAAACACTTTACTCAGAGAAAAGATATATTAATAGACGAACTAACTTTCAATGAAGCAAGCATCTCTTTTACATTTTTAGACAGTGATGATTTAAAAGATATTAAAGAGTTTCTAGGTGAAGTTGAGGGTGCAAATGTGACTTACAACGGGGAAAACATCTCACTTAGTCTGACTAAAGAAGAGATTGTAAAAACTGAAAAACAAGCAATCGATCAAGCTATAGAAACTATAAGAAACAGGCTTGACCAGTTCGGACTTGCTGAACCAGTTGTTGCTCGTCAGGGTGAAGAAAAAATTCTTGTTCAATTAGCAGGTATCAAAACTCAAGAGGAAGAACAGCGTGCAAGAGAACTAATCTCACGTGCTGCGAAACTTGAGCTAATGGCCGTTGATGAAGATAGAGCTGCTCGTGTTAATAACATGAGCGATGCAGATGCTGCAGCTTACGGTGATGTTATCCTAGAAGATGTTAAATCTCCTATGATTAAACACTTAGTAAGTGAAATTCCTATTTTAGATGGAAGTATGCTTACAGATGCTTCTATGGGTTTTGACCAAAACAACCGTCCACTGATTAACTTCAAGTTAAATGCAGAGGGTGCTGAGATATTCGGTGATTTTACTGGTAGAAATGTCGGTAAAAGACTTGCAGTAGTACTTGATGGTAAAGTATATTCAGCTCCAAATATTAATGA
>Ga0193961_1000703_pt1 | contig 12549 bp, 9 predicted proteins | sample FB_4_MG_FD_140371 | JGI IMG/M metagenome (GOLD analysis project Ga0193961, IMG submission 140371) | Microbial mat bacterial communities from the Broadkill River, Lewes, Delaware, United States - FB_4_MG | ecosystem: Environmental > Aquatic > Freshwater > River > Microbial mats | place: USA...
ATAATCGCAAAGTACGGCAGTTTACCTTGCGCTATCTCTACATCGGCTTGATCCACCAGTACGATGGCGTTTTTCACCATCATACCAATCAAGCTGAGGAAGCCTAAAATAGCCATAAATTCAAATGGCGTTTGGAACACGATTAAGCCCACCGTCACACCAATGACGGCTAATGGCGCAGTTAACCAAATAACCAATGGCTGACGAACGGCGTTAAACATAAAGATCACCGACAAAATCATCGCCGCAAAGCCGTAAGGCGCTGAAATCACCAAACCTTCATTGGCATCTTTCGAGGCTTTGAACTCCCCATACCATGTCAGTTTATAACCTGGAGGTAGCTCAATCGCTTCAATCTTACTGCGCACATCTTTAAAAGCGTCCGCCGTCAGAACTCCGGGGGCAGGATCAGCTTGAACTAAAATCGTCGGCATACGATCGATTCGACGTAAAATAGCGTTTTGCCAAACCACATCAACCGAATCAACCACTTGGCTAACAGGAACAAACCCACCCACTGTCGCGCTATAGACTTCGGTGTTTTCAACTGCTCGCTGATGATCTCGCTCGTTTTCAGGCGCACGAACTACTATTGGGATCAAGTCATCACCTTCACGGTAAACACCCACGTTACGTCCTGTCAGTGTTTGCGCGATTGCTTGATTAATTTCTTGTGTGGTTAAACCCAAACGCTGTGCTTTTTCAGCCGAATAAACAGGGCGAAGTACTGGTACTTGTTGACGCCAGTCATCTTGTACCGCAATCAAATTACTGTCGGCGTGCATAATCGCTTTCGCTTGCTCAGATAATTGGCGAAGAACATCACTATCGGGCCCTTTAAAGCCCGCTTCGATCTTCTTACCGCCCCCACGACCAAGCATAAACTTCCATACTTTGATCGACGCATCTGGGTATTTCGTTGATAGTTCAGTTTGCAACTCAACCAATAACGGAGCGATATCTTTATAATCTTCAATATCAATCAATAATTGACCATAGCTAGTATTACGAGCTTCTGGCGCATAAGTCAGCATAAAGCGCAGCCCACCACCACCGATAAAGCTCGTGATATTAGTGATACCTTCTTTGGCTCTAACATCTTTTTCAATTGCAGCGATATAGCGCTCAGTGCGGCTAATATCCGAGCCCTGCGGCAAGTATACATCCACAACAAACTGAGGACGTTGTGAGTCAGGCATAAAGCCCGGCGGCACATAGCGTAAGCCATAGATTGCCGTCACCATCAGTGCCAATATCATCATCAAGCTTGCAACACGATGTCTGAGTACCCATGCAAGTAGCACTTTGTACATCGCCATCATGCGACCATCTTTTATCTCGCCTTCTATCGCCTTCACTTTCAAGAAATCGAAACACAACATTGGGGTTACGGTAACCGCGAATACCCAACTCAAGAACATTGAGTAAAGAATGACCCAAAATAGCGAGCCCGCATATTCCCCCATATCTGAAGGTGATAAACCAATGGCACTAAAGGCAAAAATACCCACAACGGTACCGCCAAGCAGTGGCCATTTGGTTGCGTTAACCACATCTGAAACAATCTTTTCTTTGTCTTCTTCTGGGTTTTGCTGCAAACGAACAAGAATGCCGTCCGTCACTACAATGGCGTTGTCCACCAGCATACCAAGCGCAATAATCAACGCGCCCAGCGAGATACGTTGCATCGCAATATCTTCAATGAACATGATGCACAAGGTACCCGCTACGGTCAGTAGCAATACAAAACCAATGATCACGCCTGAACGCACACCCATAAATAACAGCAGTACAATAAATACAATTGCCACTGCGGCTATCAGGTTATCAATAAAGTTGGCGACTGAAGCTCGCACTGAATCAGACTGCATTGAGATGATATTAAGATCCATCCCTAATGGGCGTTGCCCCTCAAGCTCTGCAAGGCGCGCTTTAACCGCATCGCCCATATCGACAACATTACCCCCGGTCACATTGGAAATACCAAATCCAACCGCACGCTGACCGTTGTAACGCATCAACATACTTGCAGGCTCTTGGTAACCGCGCGTGACTGTGGCGATATCACCAAGGCGCATCACAGTATTATCTTGACCTACGCCCACTTGCAGGTTTCGTAAATCTTTAAACGAGCTAATGCTGGAACTTGGGATCACCGGAATGCGCATATCACGGGTTTCAATAGCCCCAGCGACGGTAACTAAGTTTTGCTTTTGCAGCACTTGGAATACTTGTTGGGCCGAAACACCAAAGCTTGCCAAGCGCTCACTGGAGATCTCAACAAAGATCGTCTCTTGGCGCTCTGCTAACGTTGCGGTTTTCGCCACGCCCGGTACCAATACCAATTCACGACGTAAACCATCAACGTAGTCTTGTAACTGCTTATCCGTGAACCCTTCGCCAGTGACGGCAAAGAACAGAGCGTATACATCGGCGAAGTCATCATTGACTATCGATGCGCCCGCCCCCGGTGGTAGCTGTCGCTGTGCATCCGCTACTTTTCGACGTAACTTGTCCCAGACTTGCTGTAATTCGGCACCACTTTTCGCAAACTCAAGCTTAATCTCAACCGTTACCTCAGACATTCCTTGCTTAGAGACTGATTTAACTTCTTTAAGCTCTTGCAGTGATTGCACGGCACCTTCAATGACATCGGTTACCTCATCCGACACTTCTTGCGCTGTCGCACCTGAGTAAGGGGTATTGATAACAGCCTGGCGAATGACAAACTCAGGATCTTCAAACCGACCCAGCTTCAGATAACTGATGTAACCACCGATCAAGATCAGTGCGATAAGAACCCAAACACTAGTGCGCTTAGCTATCGTATAACGAGCAATATTCATTATTGAGCCTCGTTGTTACCATTGCTCATAGGGCGAATTTGCATTCCTTCCTGTAAGCTCGACATGCCGGCAATCACAACCTGTTCACCCACTTTTAGGTTGTCTTTAATCACCACTCGGTCACGACTCAAAGCGCCCACTTCAACGTAGCGCTTACTCACTTTGTTGTCGCTACCGACAACCCAAACATATTGTTTGCCTTGGTTATCTGGTACAACCGCGACGATCGGTAAAGTAATATTGACGTTCGCTTTCGCATTGCTGTTATCGACAGGAATCACTTTGACTGTCATCCCCGGCAGAACGCGATAGCCTTTTAAGTCTTTGAATCCCAATACAACCGCATAAGTTTGACTAATTGGGTCAGCTTGAGTGGCGTAGGTTCTCAATGTTAAATCAAATAGGTGGTCTGGGATGACACTTATTTCAGCTTTTGCTTCAGTGCCCGCCACAGATGAAAGCATGACACTGTCTGGGATGTAGATGACCACTTCCAAGTCTTCGAGATCATGCAGAGCAAATACCGGAGCATTGGCTTGAATTTGTACATAATTATCAACGAATCGACGACCAACAATGCCATCAAATGGGGCTTTAATTTTGGTATAATCTAGTTGGCGCTGAGCCTCATCACGGCGGTTTTTTGCCAAGTTATAACGGGTTGTTATTTCATCTAATTGGCTTTTCGAAATAGCTTTGCTCTTCTCATAAATCGCCTTGCCACGTTGATACTCCACTTCACTGTTTTGCAGTTCCAACTGGGCAGAAGCTAACGCTGTCTGCGCATCACGAGAATCCAAGCGTGCCAATAATTGACCAGCGCGAACGCGATCACCTTCATTGACTAGAAGTTCAGTTAATAGCCCACCAACACGAAACGAGAGATCAGCACGCTCTGCCGCTCGCACCACGCCATTAAAACTTAAGCTGTCACCTCGACTAACGCTTACAACCTCAGTTAGTGCGGGTTTAACTACAGGTGCGACAATCACTGGTTTGGCTTCTTCACCACAACCGGTCAACGTTAAACCTGCAACAGACAAACTCATCGCTATTGCCAGTGTCTTTAATGAAAGTTTCGCCAACATTTTATGCGCGTTATTCACAGTATTCTCCAATTAGGAAAGCATTGATGGGCTCTATCTCCGAGCGAACCAAAAGTAAACTCATGAGTTTATTTTCGAATTCTATTTCATGATTTGCACAAAGTAAACTCTTAAGTTTACCTTTTAATGCGCTCTTGCTAAACTACGCAAAGAATTGACAAGGAGAACCCCATGACGCGCTCAGAACAGAAGCAGTTAGCTATCATCAATGCGGCAAAATTAGAGTTTATAGAGAACGGATTTTCTGCCGCTAATATGAATAATATCTGTACAGCCGCCGAGGTTTCAAAACGCACCTTGTACCGACATTTTGAGAGTAAAGAATTATTGTTTGAAGCGGTGCTCACAGAAGTACAGGAAAGTACGATTCGAATTACCCACTACCCTTTCGATGCCGAACACCCATTAGAAGAACAACTTAAAGCCGTGACACTTCGCGAAGCTGAGGTAATTTATAGCACCTATGGGATTGCACTTTCGCGCACCATTGTGATGGAGTTTTTCCGCCAACCAGAGCTTGCAAAAAGTATGACGCAACGACTGTATCGCACGCGCGCCGTCAGCAACTGGTTCGAGCAAGCCATCGACGCCAAGATGCTTGTTGCAGAAGATGTGCAAACCATTACCAGCGTCTACACTAGTATCTTCCAAGGTTTGCTCTTTTGGCCGCAAGTGCTCGACTTACTGCCTCAACCTGAGGGAGAAGAGCTTGAGAAAAAAGTGGCGATTATCGTCAGCACCGTTTTGCGTGCCTTCGCCCCAGAAGCAAACTAGCCAGCTCACCGGCACTTATTTTGCCAATAGTTAGAATAGAAAAAGCCCCGATGGGGGCTTTTTCTATTGGTAATGTTTGCTATCTTTAACGCCAACGTTGAGCTTGAATATCACCACGTTAAACAGTGGGCTTAACAATCAATTAAACTAAATATCATCACGCCCATGCGGGGAATCTAAATCCAAATCCGGACCTTTGGGTACGATTTGAGTCGGATTGATTGCGGTATGACTGAAGTAATAATGACGCTTGATGTGGTAAAAATCTGTAGTCTCTTTTACCCCCTCAACTTGGTACAACTCTTTTAGGTAACCTTGAAGGTTAGGAAAGTCAGCAATACGTTTTTTATTACATTTAAAATGCCCAACATAAACAGCATCAAAACGTACTAAGGTGGTAAACAACCGCCAGTCAGCTTCTGTAATTTGATTGCCCGCTAAGTAACGATGCGTTGCTAAGTGACGCTCAACTCTCTCCAAAGCATCAAACAAATTGTCATATGCTTCTTCATACGCCTTTTGCGTGGTAGCAAAGCCACATCGATACACACCATTATTGATATGGGGATAAATATAGTCATTCCATTCATCAATCAAGCTGCGTAAATTTTCAGGATAGAAATCAAAATTGTTGTCAGTAAGGTGATTAAATTCAGAGTTAAACATACGAATTATTTCTGAAGACTCATTGCTGACAATGATGTTGTTTTTTTTGTCCCATAACACAGGCACAGTAACTCGACCGGTATAATCAGATTTAGCTTGCGTGTAGATTTGGTGAAGTCGCGTATGCCCAAATAGAGGCTCTGGCAACCCCATTTGCCAACCTTCAGCCAACATGTCAGGGCAAACAACCGTAACATCAATATGCTGCTCAAGGTTTTTTAAGCTACGGAAAATCAATGTTCGATGTGCCCAAGGGCAAGCTAATGAAACATAGAGGTGGTAGCGCCCTGGTTCAGGCTGAAATTCCGCGTCAGGCTTATTTTTAATCCAATAACGAAACCCAGAGTCTTCTCGGATAAATTTGCCACTGTTCGACTTTGTGTCATACCAAACATCATGCCAGACGCCTTCAACTAGCTTTCCCATACTTGTCTCCACCTCAATCTATGTTTCGCCATACCGCTATCGGTTTAATTCAGTATAGAGCGCAACGAATTTCAGTTAAGAAGAAGAAATTGCAGGAGATGTTCGAATTTTTCTAACAAGCATTTTTTAACTAGCAGAAAGACAAACGCCCTTACATAGAATCGGCAAGGGCGCTTTAATTAGCTCATGAAGCCGTCAAGAACGGCAACAGTGTTGTATCCAAGGTCATCAACGGCGTAACCTCCCTCAAACACAAACAGAGTAGGAATACCTAGTGTCGCCAATTGCTCACCAATCGCTTGATAATCGGCACGCTTGAGCTTGAAGTAGCTAATTGGGTCATGCTCGTAAGTATCCATCCCCAACGAAATAACCACAGCTTCAGCAGCAAAAGATTGAATCTTCTCAAGCGCAGTTTTTAGGGCTGGAGCATACAAAGACCAATCTGTTTTCCCTTGTGGCAATGGCAAGTTAAGGTTGTAACCTCTACCTTTACCCTCGCCGGTTTCATCAGCAAAACCTAGGTAGTGTGGGTAGTCGTAATCTGGGTCACCATGGATGGAGACAAACAACACATCGTCACGGTCGTAGAAGATGCTCTGCGTACCATTGCCGTGATGGTAATCCAAATCCAAAATCGCCACTTTCCCTTTGCCATTTCGGCGTAGTGATTCTGCGGCAATAGCTGCATTGTTGATATAACAGTACCCGCCCATCATATCCGGTGCCGCGTGATGACCAGGAGGACGACACAGAGCAAAAGCTGAGTGCTCACCATTAATGATCAAACTTGCGCCGGTTAATGCACAATCTGCGGCGGCTTGAATAGCAGACCAACTGGTTTTAGTGATCGCGGCCGTCATATCAAAGCTGTAGTAACCCAGCTTGCCTTCAATATCCTTTGGAATTCGGTGGCGTAGATAGCGAGGGCTAACAAAGCAGTAAGGCGATGCGTCATGCTCATCACCAAAGCGCTCTTCCCATTCCGACCAAGCCGATTGTAAGAACTCAACATAATCTTGAGTATGAACCCAAAGCATTGGCGACGTGCCAAAACTTTCTGGCTCACTTACCTGAAAGCCACCATGCTCACTTATCGCATTAAGCACCATGTCAGCGCGTTCTGGTTTTTCAAAACACGCGGTTGGCTCTCCGGAGAGAAATTCATACTTCACGCGATGAAGGCGTTGCTTTTCGGTATAGATAACTTTCACTATTTCTTAAGCTCCATCCAGTAGCGTTCGTAAACGCTCACAGCTTCACCAACACTACCTAAGAATTGACCTTTTTGCTTTACCTCTGCTGGCGGGAAAATAATCTCGCTATCACGGATCTCAGCAGGTAAGAATTCCATCGCATGTAGGTTAGGAACCGCATAACCGATCTCTTTGGCAATGATGGCTTGATTTTCTGGCTCTAGCAGGAAGTTAATAAACGCGTATGCTGCATCTTTATTCTCTGCTTGCTTTGGAATCACAATATTGTCCATCCAGAAGATCGCGCCTTCAGCTGGATACACAAAACGAATTGCTGCGTTTTCTTTCTGTGCACGATAAGCGGTACCGTTCCACTGCATACCCACGTTCACTTCACCGGTCACTAACGGAACATGCGGCGCATCCGAGTTGAACACGGTTACATTCGGTTTGATTTTTTGTAAACGTTCAAACGCTTGTTTCAGCTCTCCGGCATCTTGGGAGTTCACGCTGTGACCATCAAGAATTAACGCCATACCCATTACGTCACGAACATCATCTGTCAGTAGTAACTGACCTGCGTATTCGCTGTTCCACAAATCTGCCCAACTATCAATTTGACTACCGTCGATGGCATCTGCGTTATAGGCAATAGCAGTACTGCCCCACATATATGGGATCGAGTAGTTATTCTCAGGATCAAAGGTTTGATTCAAAATCGTCGAATCTAACTGAGCAAATTGTGCAATTTTCGATTTATCAAGCTTATGCAGCAAGTCATCATTAGCTAGTTTAGAAACGTAGTAAGTTGAAGGCACAACAATATCAAAACCTTTGCCATTGAGTAGCTTAAGCTTGGCATACATGGTTTCGTTACTTTCAAAAGTTGCATAGTTAACTTTAATGCCAGTTTCTTTTGTGAAATCTTCGATAATCGATTGAGGTAGGTATTCAGACCAGTTGTAGACATTCAAAGTGGTTGAAGCAAAAACTGGAGAGGAAGCAATAAGGCCAAATACAGCCATTGAAACAAGTGATTTTTTCATTTTACGTTAACATACTATCAGTGGGTCAAGACGCAGGATTACGCCAAGCGAAATTAGATAGCATACGGATTTCTAAATCAAGACAACGTGTTATAAACAAGTGACTTAAATCAAGCTTGCATCTTTAGTGAGTGGAAAATAGCCACTACCGTTTTATGCAGATATAAAAAAAGCGCGACCTACTAAGAAGCCGCGCTATAGCCCGTCACAGGCTGAATTAATTTAGATAGTCACATTCAAGCAGGAAACAGCATGAACATCAGTACCTTGAATTGTTGGTTTTTGCTTTGAACAACGCTCTGTCGCATCTGGGCAACGAGTACGGAAAACACAACCTGATGGAGGGTTAATTGGTGATGGTAAATCCCCTTCAAGCATTTGAATTTTTTTCTTACGTTCAAGTGCTGGATCTGGAATCGGCACCGCCGACATTAACGCACGCGTGTATGGGTGTTTAGGGTCAGCAAACAGTGCTTCAGACTCACCAAGCTCAACGGCATTACCTAAGTACATCACCAATACTCGATCAGAAATATGTTTTACTACCGACAAATCATGAGCAATAAAGACCAATGATAAACCCAGCTCTTTTTGCAATTCTTTCAGAAGGTTAACAACCTGAGCCTGAATCGAAACGTCCAATGCTGATACGGGTTCATCACAAATGATCATCTTTGGCTTCAAGATCAATGCACGTGCAATACCAATACGCTGACACTGACCACCAGAGAATTCGTGCGGGTAGCGGTTGATTACGTTAGGCAGTAGACCCACCTTCGCCATCATCTCTTTTACACGATCTTTTACCTCTTGCTTTGACAGCTCTGGGTAGAAGGTTTCCAAAGGCTCAGCGATGATGTCGCCAACCGTCATACGAGGATTCAGTGATGCCAACGGATCTTGGAAAATCATCTGAATCTCTTTACGAGTTTCACGACGTTGAACCGCTTTCATTTTGGTTAGATCTTGACCCAACCAAACCACTTCGCCATCTGTCGCTTCAACCAAACCGATGATTGCACGAGCAAAGGTTGATTTACCACAACCTGACTCGCCCACAACGCCAAGAGTCTCACCTTCGTACAAGCGAACATCGACACCATCGACCGCTTTTAGATTTGATGGTTTACTCCATGGCCAAGCAGACTTAGCCGCAATACTAAAGTGTACTTTTAAGTCTTTAACATCTAACAGTAATTTTTTATCGACACTCATTTGCTCCAAGCCTCCCATTCAGAAAAACAAGCACGCTGGCGACCATCGCCAAATGGCGTCAAAATTGGTGCTTCACGTTTACAACGATCCAAGGCGCGATGACAGCGCTCTTGGTACGGACAACCCGGAGGCAAACGCAATAGGTTTGGCGGGTTACCAGGGATGGTTGGAAGAATTTCACCTTCTGTATCCAAACGAGGAATAGCTTTCAACAGACCTTCTGCGTATGGATGGCTAGGTTGGTAGAAAATTTCGTCGACAGTACCGTATTCCATAGTACGACCAGCGTACATCACCAATACTTTGTCACACGAGCCAGCAACCACACCAAGGTCATGAGTGATCATGATAATCGCAGTGTTGAACTCGCTTTTTAGCTCATTCAGTAGGTCCATAATCTGTGCCTGAACCGTCACATCTAGTGCTGTGGTCGGTTCATCAGCAATCAGCAGTTTCGGACGACATAGCAACGCCATTGCTATCATTACACGCTGGCGCATACCACCAGAAAATTCGTGTGGATACATAGTAATACGTTTACGTGCTTCTGGAATTTTTACCGCTTCCAGCATGCGAACAGACTCTTCAAAGGCTTCTGATTTACCCATGCCTTTGTGCAGCATTAACACTTCCATAAGCTGATCGCTTACTTTCATGTATGGGTTTAATGAAGTCATCGGGTCTTGGAAGATCATTGCAATCTGCTCAGCTCGAACTTTATTCAGTTCTTTCTCACGCAGATTTAAAATTTCTCGACCTTCAAATTTAGCACTACCAGAAATGATGCCGTTTTTGGCGAGCAAACCCATGATAGCGAAAACTGTTTGTGACTTACCTGAACCTGACTCACCTACGATACCTAAGGTTTCACCTTGTTCTAGGGAGAAGTTCAAATCGTTTACTGCGGTGACAATACCATCTTGAGTGGTGAATTCTACGCGCAGATCTTTGACATCTAATAAGCTCATCTTTGCTTCCTTAATCTTAGAATTTTAATTATCTGTCTTTCGGATCAAGCGCGTCGCGCAGACCATCACCAACGTAGTTAAAGCAGAATAGAGTGACTATCATAAACAGCGCAGGGAATGCTAACTGCCAGATTGCAACTTCCATCGTTTGCGCACCTTCTTGAAGTAACGCGCCCCAACTCGTCATCGGCTCTTGAACACCAAGACCAAGGAATGAAAGGAATGATTCGGTAAGAATCATGCTTGGAATCAGCAGCGTTGAGTAAACCGCTACAATACCCAAAACGTTCGGTACGATGTGACGAGTAATAATCTTCCAATTACTCACACCCGACACATGTGCCGCTTCGATAAATTCTTTACTGCGCAAGCTTAATGTTTGACCACGTACAATACGCGCCATATCGAGCCACGCAATGGCACCGATTGCCACGAAGATCAAAATGATGTTACGACCAAAGAATGTCACAAGTACGATAACAAGGAACATAAATGGTACAGCGTAAAGTATTTCAAGAATACGCATCATAATACGGTCAGTACGACCGCCAATAAATCCAGAGGCGGCACCGTAAAGTGTACCAATCAATACCGCTACAAACGCACCCATCACCCCTACCATTAGGGAGATACGACCACCAATTAGCGTACGTACGTACAAGTCTCGACCAAGCGAGTCGGTACCAAACCAGTGTTCAGCATTCGGAGCGACGTGCATTGCGTACCAATCCGTATCATCAAAAGCATACGGTGCGATCATTGGCAGAATAATTACCGACAATGTCATTAATACAAGAATAAACAGGCTCACCATCGCTGCTTTATTGCGCATAAAGCGGATACGTGCATCTTGCCATAAACTGCGACCTTCAATTTCTAAGTTCTCAGAGAACTTCTCGATCGCTTCAAGGTTTTCTTTTTTCGTTAACATAACCATACGTCCCTGTTAGTAGCGAATTTTCGGGTCGATCATTGCTAGTAATATATCAACGACAGCGTTGAACAAAATGAATAGGAAACCAATCAAAATGGTTACACCCATTACTAGCGAGTAATCGCGGTTAAAAGCTGCATTAACAAACAACTTACCGATGCCAGGTAGACCGAAGATAGTCTCAACCACAACCGAGCCGGTAATAATGCCAACGAACGCAGGTCCCATATAAGACACAACAGGAAGCAATGCTGGTTTCAGCGCATGCTTAATAACGATATAGCGGTAACTTAAGCCTTTAGCACGTGCAGTGCGAATGAAGTTACTGTTTAGAGTTTCGATCATCGAGCCACGGGTAATACGAGCAAACGTTGCAACGTAGAGCAGTGACATCGCAATCACCGGCAGAACAATGTATTGCCAGGAGCCATCATTCCAGCCACCAGCGGGCAACACTTTGAGCTTTAGAGAAAATAGATAAATCAATGCCGGAGCGAGAACAAACGATGGTAACACGACCCCAAGCATCGCCGTGGACATCACGGTATAGTCTATCCAAGTGTTTTGCCTTAATGCGGCAATAGTGCCTACTGTGACTCCCAAAATGACAGTAAAAATAAATGCGATTGCACCAATTTTAGCTGACACTGGTAGTGCAACAGAAATTAGCTCATTTACTGAGTAATCTAAGTATTTGAATGATGGACCAAAGTCAGCCTGAATAACATTGGTTAAGTAAGTAAAATACTGTTCCGCTACGGGCTTATCTAGACCATATTTAGCTTCTATATTTGCCATTACTTCAGGTGGCAGTGGACGCTCACTTGAAAATGGGTTACCCGGTGCGAAACGCATTAGAAAGAAAGATACGGTGATCAAAACCAACATTGTTGGGATCGCCTCAAATATCCTTTTTGCGATAAATTTCAACATAATTTCGCTCTTTCAGTCTGTGACAGTTAAATGTAACAAGACCCTACGCGTGATAACTCACGCGTAGTGCCTATATAATTATAATTCTATGTATTAGAAAATTATTTGATGATGTATAGATCTTTAGAGTAGATCTTCTCTTCTGGGTTGTTTGCTGGGAAGCCACCAACCTTTTCAGAGAGTAGACGTGATTTCACATACTGGTAGATAGGTGCCAATGGCATATCATTCGCCATCAACTTCTCAGCTTCTGCGTACAGAGCTGTACGCTCTTCTTCAGACTTAGAAGTGATCGCTTTTTCCATCAGATCATCATACGCTTTGCTATCGTAGTGAATACCACCAGTGGTATTACCGCTCTTCATTAGAGTTAAGAACGATGACGCTTCGTTGTAGTCACCACACCAACCCGCACGAGCAACTTGGAAGTCGCCAGAAT
>Ga0193961_1000705_pt1 | contig 12538 bp, 10 predicted proteins | sample FB_4_MG_FD_140371 | JGI IMG/M metagenome (GOLD analysis project Ga0193961, IMG submission 140371) | Microbial mat bacterial communities from the Broadkill River, Lewes, Delaware, United States - FB_4_MG | ecosystem: Environmental > Aquatic > Freshwater > River > Microbial mats | place: USA...
AAATTAACTCTACTAGTTAAATAAGATTCTATCATTTTCCCCCAAGATTCTCTTAGAGTTTTTGATACCTTTGCATATCCATATCCAGGTAAATCTACAAATCTTAACTCATCGTTTATATTATAAAAGTTAATTGTCTGTGTTTTTCCTGGAGATGATGATGTACGAGCTAATTTTTTACGATTTAATAATGCATTAATCATAGAAGATTTACCCACATTTGACTTTCCTGCAAAAGCTATTTCTGGTACATCCGCCTCTGGGAATTGTTCACTTTTTACATACGTGCCTATAATATCAGACTTTCTTACGACGTACATTCTTTTTTCCTTTCTTTACTAGGGCATGCTTTAAAACATCCTCCATAGTTTCTACAAATTCAAAGTTAAGATGCTTTCTTACATTATCCGGCACATTTTCTAAATCTTTTTCATTATCTTTTGGAAGAAGAATTTTAGTAATTCCCAATCTATGAGCAGCTAAAACTTTTTCTTTAACTCCACCAATTGGCAATACATTTCCTCTTAATGTAACCTCACCAGTCATTGCTAAATCTGCATAGATTGGTGTATTTGTAAGTGCAGATAATACAGCTGTTGCCATAGTAATACCTGCCGAAGGACCATCCTTAGGAGTTGCTCCTTCTGGAATATGAATATGAATATCCATTTCGCTATAAAAATTCTCAGGCACGTCATACTCCGATGCAACAGAGCGAATATAACTAATTCCTGCCATTGCCGATTCTTTCATAACGTCTCCTAATTTACCTGTTAATTGAACCTTTCCAGTTCCTTTCATAAGAGTTACTTCAATAGATAATGTAACTCCACCAATTGATGTCCACGCAAGTCCTCTTACAACTCCAACTTGGTTTTCTTTAGTCGCCTTATCATCAATAAACTTAGGCACTCCCAAGAATTTATGCAAGTTTTGAGTGCTAACTCTAACTTCTTTTCTCTTGTCTTCAACCAATTGAATTGCAGCCTTACGCATAATATTGGCAAGTTGTTTTTCTAATCCACGCACACCAGCTTCTCTAGTATAGTGTCTTATAGTACTAACAACCGCATTATCACTAACTGTCACTTGTTTTTTCTTAATTCCATGTGCTTCAAATTGCTTTGGAACTAAATATCTTTTTGCTATTTGGAATTTTTCTTCCTCAGTATAGCTTGATACTTCAATAATTTCCATACGATCCAATAATGGCCCTGGTATTGTTGCGGCGCTATTTGCTGTAGTAATAAATAATACTTTTGATAAATCAAAAGGCAATTCTAAATAATGATCTGTAAATGTAGAATTTTGCTCTGGATCTAATACTTCTAATAATGCAGAAGCAGGATCTCCTCTAAAATCACTATTTAATTTATCTATTTCATCAAATAAAAATACTGGATTTTTGCATTTTGCTTTTTTAATATTACTTATTATTCTTCCTGGAATTGCTCCAACATAAGTTCTTCTATGTCCTCTAATTTCAGCTTCATCTCTAACTCCACCTAAAGACATTCTAATAAATTCTCTATTTAAGCTTCTTGCAATTGATCTTGCAATACTTGTTTTACCAACCCCTGGAGGGCCAACTAAACATATAATAGGTCCCTTCATAGTTTTAGTAAGTTTTCTTACTGCCAAATATTCCAAAATTCTCTCTTTTACATCTTTAAGACCGTAATGATCTGCATCTAATATTTCTCTTGATCTTTTTAGAGCAACCTTTTCTTTTTTCTCTTTGTCCCAAGGTAGATCCAAAATCCATTCAACATAAGTTCTTATTACTCCAGTTTCTGCAGATGCTGGAGACAATTTAGAAAGTCTTTTAATTTCTTTGTCGAATTTTTCTCTTACCTCATCAGGCATTTTTATTTTATCTGCTCTATTTTTATATTCTTCAATTTCCTGCTCAATTCCGCCTTCTTCACCTAATTCTTTGTGAATGGCCTTAAGCTGTTCTTTTAAATAATATTCTTTTTGAAGTTTATTAATTTGAGATTTAACCTTTTTAGTTAATTCTTCTTCTAATTCAAGCACTTCAATTTCTTCTTTTAAAACCACATCAATTGCAATTAATCTCTCAAATGGACTTAACTTATCCAAAAGTTTTTGTTTGTTTTCTGGTTTTAAATAAATATATGATATAACCACATCTGCAAAACGTCCTGGTTCTTTTACATCTGCAACATTGTTAATTGCATCATTTGATACCCTGTTTGATGTTCTAACATACTCTTTAAAATTTTCCATTACTAAACGCATAAGCGCTTCAATTTCTGAGTCTTTTTCATCAATTAATTTGTATTTTACTTCTTCAACTTCTGCCTCTATATATGGTTCTTCTCTAACAAGATCCTTAATTGTAGCTCTTTCCAATCCTTCTACTAGAACTCTAATAGAATCACCAGGCAATTTAAGCATTTGTTTTACCCTACAAATAGTTCCTACTTCATAATAATCAGAACGATCAGGTAAATCCGTATTAGCCTGTTTTTGCGTAGTTAAAAATATAATCGAATCATTCATAATGGCATTTTCAAGTGCACTAATCGATTTTTCTCTACCTACATCAAAATGTATTACCATGTGTGGGAAGATTGTCAGTCCTCTAAGTGGAATAAGGGGCAAAATACGTTTTTTAGTCACAATATTAAACTTATCCATAATAAACCTCCTCTATGTCTTTTCCCTTTTTTTATAGGTTGCAATGTTTCATCTATAGGTTACCCATATTTTGATGAAAGTTATCTATTTTTTTCAACACTTTATATAAAATCTACTCTTGCTTATTATACATTATATATATGTTTTTATAAAGTACTCTAATTTAATCAAATCGTTTTATATTAAAAAAGCTGCATCATATGCTTTCGCATCTGGTGCAGCTAAATATTATGCTGTCTCGCCTTCAGTCTTTTTTTTAGTTTTCTTTTTTGTTTTTTCTTCAGCCTTTTCAAGCATCAGCGTCGGAAACTTTTTTTTCTCAACCGTTTCTTCTGTAATCATGACTTTTTTAATGTCGTCCCTTGAAGGTATTTCAAACATTATATCCATCATAGATTCTTCTAGAATTCCTCTAAGACCTCTTGCTCCGGTTTTTCTTTCAATTGCTTTTTTGGCAACTAAACGTATCGCTGCATCATCAAACTCAAGCTCTACATCATCAATATTAAATAATTCTTTATATTGTTTAACTAATGCATTCTTAGGTTCTGTCAATATGCGATAAAGCGCTTCTACATCTAGTTCTTCTAATGTCACCATAACTGGCAAACGACCAATGAATTCTGGAATTAATCCATATTTCATTAAATCCTCTGGCTCAACTTGTTTAAACATTTCACCAACTTTTTTCATTTCTGCAGTTTCAATCTCTGCACCAAATCCCATGGATTTTTTACCCTTACGCTTGTGAATAACTTTTTCTAATCCACTAAACGCTCCACCTACAATAAATAATATATTGCTTGTGTCAATTTGGATAAATTCTTGATGAGGATGCTTTCTTCCGCCCTGAGGTGGAACACTTGCAACAGTTCCTTCTAAAATTTTAAGCAATGCCTGCTGAACACCTTCACCACTTACATCTCTTGTGATTGATGGATTTTCAGATTTACGTGCAATTTTATCTATTTCGTCGATATAAATAATACCTCTTTGAGCTCTATCTACATCATAATCCGCCGCTTGTATAATCTTTAATAAAATATTTTCTACATCTTCGCCCACATATCCTGCTTCAGTAAGTGATGTAGCATCTGCTATCGCAAATGGAACATCTAAAATACGTGCAAGAGTCTGAGCTAATAATGTTTTACCTGAACCTGTTGGTCCGATAAGCAAAATATTACTTTTTTGAATTTCCACATCTTCAACTGAAGGTGCATTAATTCTTTTATAGTGATTGTACACCGCAACTGCCAATGCTTTTTTAGCACGGTCTTGTTGGATTACGTATTGATTTAACGTATCCATTATTTCTTTTGGTTTTGGAAGTTCTTCGTGGCTAAATTCTTTAACCTCGATAAATTCCTCATCGATAATTTCCTGGCAAAGTTTAATGCACTCATCACAAATATATACGTTAGGACCTGCTACCAAACGTCTTACCTGATCTTGCGACTTGCCACAAAACGAGCATCTTAGTGTCTTTTCATCGAATTTTGACATAGTATCGCCTCTTTCCTTTTTATCCGATTAGTCAATCGATTTCTATCTCTTGTCGAATATCTTATCTATAATTCCATATTCTTTTGCTTCTTCAGCACTCATAAAATTATCTCTATCAGTATCTATTGCAATAGTTTCTATCGTTTGACCTGTCAAATCTGCAAGAATTTCATTTAATGACTGTCTCGTTTTTAATATACGATCAGCATAAATTTTCATATCTTCAGCTTTTCCTTGCATACCTCCAGCTGGTTGATGAATCATTACCTCTGCATGTGGTAATGCATATCGCTTGCCTTTTTGTCCTGCTGCTAAAAGAAATGCTCCCATACTTGCACAGCTACCTATTGCTATTGTAGATACATCTGGTTTTATATAATTCATTGTATCAAAAATTGCCATACCTGCAGTAATTGAACCACCTGGCGAATTAATATACAATTGAATATCTTTTTCTGGATTTTCTGCTTCTAAAAATAGTAACTGAGCTACTACTACAGAAGCTGAAGCATCGTTAACTTCGTCGTTTAAAAATATGATTCTATCTTTTAAAAGTCTTGAATAAATATCATACGAACGCTCTCCGCGATCACTTTGTTCTACTACCATAGGAACTAATGCCATTTCAGAGCCTCCTAAAATCTTATTTTAAATCTGCATTTTCCATTAAATATTCAATAGTTTTCTTACGCTCTAAACCATCTTGGAAATATGCTTTATCTTCTTCTCTTAGAGTCTTTTTAAATTTATCTAATTCTTGATTGTACATTTCTGCCATGCGAGTTAATTCTGCTTCTAACTCTTCTTCACTAGCTTCGATTTTTTCAACTTTTTTGATTTCAGATAAAACTAAATCAGTACGAACAGCTTTTTCTGCATTTTCTTTTAATTGCTCACGCATAGCTTCTCTTGTTGTACCTGTGTACATTAAATATGTGTCTAAGTTTAAGCCTTGGTATTGTAATGATTGCTCAAAATTTCTAATTTCCATATCAATTTGATTTTCAATCATAACTTCTGGAACATCAATTTCACAAGCTTCTACAATTTGACCAATTACTTTGTCTTTGTTTTCGCCTTCTGCTTTATTTTCAGCTTGCTTTAATAATGTAGATTTAGTGTCAGCTTTTAATTCATCTAATGTATCAAATTCACTAACATCTTTTGCAAACTCATCATCTAATTCTGGTAATTCTTTTTCTTTAATTTCATGAATTTTTACTTCAAAACGAGCTGGTTTTCCTTTTAAATCTTCAGCATGATAATCTTCTGGGAAACTAACTTCAACTGTTACATCTTCGCCAGCTTTTTTGCCGATTAACTGCTCTTCAAAACCTTCAATAAATTGTTTTGAACCAATTGTAAGTTCATGACCTTGTGCTTCTCCACCTTCAAAAGCTTCATCTCCGATAAATCCTTTGTAGTCTATAGTAACGATATCATTTTCTTTAATATCGCGATCTTCTACTTCGATAATTCTAGCATTTTTCTCTTGTAATTTTTTAATTTCTTCTTCAACTTGAGCATCTTCAACATTTGCTACGCTCTTTTCAGCTGAAACGCCTTTGTATTCGCCTAATTTAACTTCTGGCTTAACAATTACGCTTACAACAAACTCAGCTCCATCTTCTACGATAAAATCTTCTAAGTTTGCTCTGTCAACTGGTTCAACTGATTGTTCTTTTAATGCATTTTCATATGCATCTGGGAATACAAAATTAATTGCTTCATCATAGAATACACCTTCGCCATACATTTTTTCAATTAATTTTCTAGGTGCTTTACCCTTTCTAAATCCAGGTATATTAAATTGTTTCTTAGTTTTGTTGTACGCTTTTACCAATCCTTTTTCAAACGTTTCTGCGTCTACTTTAAATTTAAGCGTTACCACGTTATTTTCTTTTTTTACTAATTCGGTAGTCACTGTAATTCCTCCTATTCTTTTTTAACACTTTCCATAAATATTTGAAAAGCTTAATCTATATGAAAATGCGTTACTTTAGCCCTTTAGTCGGGTTATGTCCGTATCGCTATTTTTCGATATTCTTACATCAATCCTAGAGAATTATTATACCACACTTTTATTTAAGGTTCAAAAAATGCCAATGGCAAACCACTAGCATTTTAACTATATTTATATGGTATTAACCACATGCATTATATGAGAGAATTATAAGAATGTCAATACTTGTTTGAATATTTAAAACCTTTTTTTCTTATAGCACTATTTTATAACCCAAACTTACATATATATGATGTAGCAAGAAAAAATCCTTTGCCTTTTGTTAGCTCTGAAACTCTTTTAATTTCATCTATACATTTCTTCTTAATATCCAAATCCTCTATTTCTTCTATTCTTTTATAAAATGATTTATAAACCTGTTCTAAGTACTTATTTTCTTCATCTAAATCTGAGTCTTTTAGTTGCATTTCGTGAGTTTGATATTCCTTATAGCTTTCATTAATAAAATTATATTTTTTTAATATATCAAACATTTCTTTTTTAGTAAATGTCTCTCCATGATATCTTGTTTTTCTAATAGTATCCATATATGCAGCTAAATGATGAATGTACATATGTGACTTTTGTCTATCTGATAAGTTATCTCTTACCATTTCATTTAATATTAGTTTGCCATTTGGTTTTAATACCCTTTTAACTTCTTTAAAAAATGCATCTAAATTTTCAATTTCATGAAGTGTATTTGAAAGACAAACCGTATCAAATGTATTGTCTTTAAAATCTAATGAACCTCCATCCATCTCTAAAAATACCACATTTTTATCTTTTAGTTTTTGTTTTAGTTCATCTTTTACCAAAATTCTTAAATCAATCGAAGTAATCTTTTCAATGTTTTTTGCATTTTGAACTAATACTTCTGTAAAATTTCCAATACCTGTTCCAATTTCAAGTGCATTAAATAAACTACAATCTTTTAAAAAAGTCTCCATTAAATCCATCCCTTATATATTATTTATTTTCAATTTATTTGTATTTAAAATATATTTCAAGATAATTTTTAGTTTTAAAAAATATTAATTTTAATAATTTTTTATCAATAGTAATATTTTTATACTATAAAAAATAGGCTACCTAAAAGGTAGCCTTAAAATGCTTACTTATATAGCTCTAGTAACTTCTTTTAAATATGCTTTTAATTCATCATTTACATGTGGAGCTAATTTTTCATTTACCATTTTGTGATATGAATTTAACCAATCAATTTCTTTTTGATCCATAATAGATTTATCTACTGCATCTAAATCAATTGGACAATATGAAATTGTTCTAAACTTCATAAATTGACCAAATTCAGTTGCAATATCTTTTTCAACACATAATGTATTTTCAATTCTAATACCATGTTTGCCTTCTTTATATACTCCAGGCTCATTAGTAATAAACATTCCTTCTTCCATTTTTTCATGAATAAGTCTTGGGCTGATGCTTTGAGGGCCTTCATGAACATTTAAGAAAAATCCAACTCCATGTCCTGTACCGCATTTATAGTCAATTCCTTCTTCCCATAATGGAAGTCTAGCTAAAATATCAACTTGAGCGCCTAAAGAACCCTTTAAGAATTTAGCTTTTGCCAAATTAATATGACCTCTTAATGTAAGAGTATAGTCTTTTTTCTGCTCATCTGTTAATGTACCTAACACAAATGTACGTGTAATATCAGTTGTTCCATCTAAATATTGTCCACCTGAGTCAACTAATAAGAAACTCTCTGGTTTTAATGCAACTGGATTTTCAGCATTAGGTGAATAATGCATCATTGCAGCATTTGCTCCATATGCAGAAATTGTACTAAATGACGCGCCTTTAAATAAATCGCCTTCTGCTCTAAATTCAAGTAATCTAGCTGCTGCAGAAACCTCTGTGATTTCCATTTTGCCAATATTACCTTTTAACCAATGCATAAATTTAAGCATTGCAACTCCATCTCTAACTTGTGCATTTTCATGAACACTTCTTTCCACTTCATTTTTGCAAGCCTTAAGATAAGTTGTTATATCAGTTTCTTCAATTTTTTTAATATTTTCTGCAATTGCTTCATATAACCAAACATTTAAACGATTTGGTGAGAAGAAAATTGCTCCATCTTTAATTGCTTTTAATCTTGGATGAATTTCATCGTATTCTTTAATAGTAACTCCATCAGCTTCTAATTCAGCTTTAACATCCTGTGGTACTTTTTTGCCATCTATATATAATTCAGCTTCATTTTCAGTAATAAATCCATAAGAAATTGTAACTGGAGTTTTATCTACATCATTTCCTCTAATATTAAATAACCAAGCAATATCATCTAAGCTTGATAATACATAATAATTAGCATCTTTTTCTTTCATCTTTGCTCTAACTATTTCAAATTTTTCTTTTCTAGATTTTCCTGCATATTTAACATCATGAACAAAAATTGATTCGCAAGGAATTGCTGGTCTATCGCTCCATACTTTGCCAATTAAATCTTCTGTTGCTTTCATATTTAATTCTTTTTTTGCAAATTTAGAAAGATATTCTTTTTGTTGAGTTCTAGAAATAACTCTTCCATCAAAACCTACATTGTCACCTTTATTTGCAGTATTTAAAATCCATTCTGAAACTGTTGGAACTCCTTCTTGACCCATTTTAAATAATGTAACACCAGTATCTTGTAATTCTTTTTCTGCTTGAATAAAATATCTTCCATCAGTCCAAAGTCCAGCCTCTGTAGGCGTAATTACCGCTGTACCTGCTGAACCGCTAAATCCTGTGATATAAGCGCGTGCTTTAAAAAAATCAGATACATACTCACTTTGATGATAATCTGCACTAGGCACAATATAAAATGCTACATTTTCTTCTTTCATTTGAGCTCTTAATGCTTCAATTCTTTCTCTAATATTCATTTTCATTCCTCCTTGTAGGTTAAACAGTCTTTTAAACCTCTTGCAGGCTGTTGTTAGCTATCGCTACTTTTCTAACCCATTATATCCTATAGCATATTGAATGCATAGACTAATCATGAAAAAATTTTTAACATTTTCTTCGTATTTCCAGTTAATAATTTAACAATTTCCATTGACTTTTATAAAATTTCTTGTTAATCTGTTTTTAGAAAGTTTCTTTTATCAAAACAATTTTGTAATCATTTCATTTAAGATGCTTTCTATATTTTTTAAAAATGCTTTTTATATTTTTAAAAATGCTTTTTATATTTTTAGCTTTTTTAAAGAGGTTTTCCTTTTTAAAAGAGTGTTAAAACAACCTGATAGAAAAGAGTATTCTAATCTTAAAGGGTCGGTCATTACTATGGCTTGCCATAGTTTTTTTTCGATTCAATCTAAAAAAGGAGGTATGTTATGTCACGTAAAATAGCCGTTATTGGCGCTGTATTAGAACATCCAGAAGATAATCAAAATAAATTTAATCAAATAGTATCAGAATTTCAAGGCATTATAAAAGGTCGCATGGGAATTCCCTTTTCTGAAGAAGGCATATCGGTAATTTCTATTACTGTAGTTGGCACTTTGGATGAAATAAATAGTTTAACAGGAAAACTTGGAAATATCCCATCAGTGGTTGTGAAAACATCTATCTCCAAGAAAGAGATTAATGATTAACACAATCGACAAACTCTATCAGGAAAACACCCTTTCTAAAAATGAACTTCTATCTCTTCTTTCAACTATAAGTAAAGAAGATGAAAATTATCTCTTTAAAAAAGCCTATGAAACAAGATTTAAATTCTATCAAAATAGAGTATTTGTTCGTGGGCTTATTGAATTTTCAAATTTCTGCAAAAATCCATGCAAATACTGTGGTATATCAACTCACAATAAAAATATAACTCGATATAGAATGAAAAAAGATGAAATAATTGAAACTGCTATAGAAGGATATAAATTAGGATTTAAAACCTTTGTACTTCAAGGTGGCGAAGATCCTTATTTTACCGATTTAGTATTTATAGATATTATTTCTAATATAAAAAAACATTGCAAAGATGCTGCAATAACTCTTTCAATTGGCGAAAGATCAAAAGAAGGTTATCAAGCTTTCTACAACGCAGGTGCTGATAGATTTTTGCTTAGACATGAAACTGTTAATCATACTCTTTATAAAAATCTTCATAACCACTTAAGTTTGGACAATAGAATAAGGTGCCTTTATGATCTAAAAAATATTGGATATCAAGTAGGTAGCGGCTTTATGGTTGGAGTACCAGGTCAAACTTTAGATGATTTGGCAAATGATTTGCTATTTTTAAAAAAGCTCAATCCTCATATGGTTGGAATTGGCCCTTTTATTCCACATAATGAAACACCTCTTAAAGATTATCCAGCTGGTTCTAGTCAAATGACATATAGATTACTTGCACTTATAAGGCTTCTTATTCCTAAAGTTTTATTGCCATCAACTACAGCTCTTGCAACGCTAAAGGCTGAAAATAGATACCAAGGGTTTAATGTAGGTGCAAATGTAGTTATGCCTAATTTAACTCCTTATAAATATAGAAAACAATATCAGCTCTACAATGGTAAAAAAATCAATGACACCGAAAGTTATATTCATCTTGCCGATTTAAAACAAGAAACTAAAGAAGCTGGCTTTGAAATTGATATGAATCGTGGCGACTGCATTGATTGGAGGAGAAAGAATGATTATTAATGAAACCTTTATAAATGATACTTTAGAAAAAAACAAAAATACTTCAAATAATAAGATATTAAATTCTATAAAAAAAGCTACCTTATTAGAAGGACTTTCATATGATGAAATAGCATCTATTTTACAATCTAATGATCAGGAAATAGATAATGCTTTATTTAAGGCAGCCGGAGAAATAAAACAAAAAATATATGGCAATAGAGTTGTAATGTTTGCCCCTTTATATATATCAAATTATTGCGTAAATAACTGCACTTATTGTGGATATCAAAAATGTAATTCTTTTACTAGACAAAAACTTAATAAAGAAGAAATTATTCAAGAAGTCAAGATACTTGAAAAAATGGGTCATAAAAGAATTGCATTAGAGGCAGGTGAAGATCCTGTAAATTGCTCTATTGACTATATATTAGATGCAATAGATACCATTTATTCTGTAAAAACCAATGATGGAAATATAAGAAGAATCAATGTTAATATTGCAGCTACAACTATTGAAAATTATAAAAAGCTTAAAGAAAAAAATATTGGAACATATATTTTATTTCAAGAAACCTATCACAGAGAAAATTATCTTAAATTGCACCCGCGTTGCTTAAAAGGCGATTATGATTATCATTTAACTGCCTTTGATAGAGCCATGGAAGCTGGGATTGATGATGTGGGTGGCGGAGTATTATTTGGACTTTCTAACTATAAATTTGAAGTATTAGCCCTAATGATGCATAATGCACATTTAGAAGAAAAATATAATGTTGGTTTTCATACAATATCTGTGCCTAGATTAAAACCTGCAAAAGGCATGGATTTAAATGAATTTCCAGATTTATTAAGTGATTATGAATTTAAAAAACTAATTGCAATCATAAGACTTGCAGTTCCATTTACAGGATTAATTCTTAGCACTCGTGAATCTATTCAAATGAGAAAAGAAGCTATTCATTATGGAGTTTCTCAAGTAAGTGCAGGTTCTTCAACAGGTGTAGGTGGTTACAAAGAACAAGAAAATGGCATAAATGTTGATCAATTTGATGTATCTGATCATAGAACCCCACTAGAAGTGGTAAAATCTTTGCTAGATCAAGGATTTATTCCTAGTTATTGTACTGCATGCTACAGAAAAGGCCGTACAGGGGATAGATTTATGCAATTAGCTAAATCCGGAAATATTCATAATGTATGCGGCCCTAATGCACTTATGACCCTTATGGAATATATTCAAGACTTTGGCGATGATGAACTTAAAATAAGCGCCGAAAAACTTATTTTTAATAAAGCCAATGAAATAGATAATGAAAAAGTTAAATTGTTATTAATAGATAATCTAAATAAAATTATTGAAGGACAAAGAGATTTATTTCTTTAGGAGGAAAAAGATATGCATCAAACACCCCAGTCAAATCGAACACATATTGGCATCTTCGGCAAACGAAATGCAGGAAAGTCTTCTTTACTAAATGCAATATCAGAGCAAAATATAGCATTAGTCTCTGAAATTGGCGGTACAACAACAGATCCTGTAAAAAAAGCTATGGAACTTATCCCCTATGGCCCAGTATTATTTATAGATACGGCCGGATTAGATGATAAAGGTACTCTTGGCTCATTAAGAACAAAGCGTTCAAAAGAAATGTTTTCACATATTGACTTTGCAATAGTTTTACATTCTTCTAAAGATATTGATTTAGAATTTGAAAAAGAACTTCTAAA
>Ga0193961_1000706_pt1 | contig 12530 bp, 21 predicted proteins | sample FB_4_MG_FD_140371 | JGI IMG/M metagenome (GOLD analysis project Ga0193961, IMG submission 140371) | Microbial mat bacterial communities from the Broadkill River, Lewes, Delaware, United States - FB_4_MG | ecosystem: Environmental > Aquatic > Freshwater > River > Microbial mats | place: USA...
CTATACCGGTATAGCTTGGATGGTTACTCGATTTCAAGATACAGAAAGAGAGTTTAGCGTATTAGGCAAAGGTTTGAAGTCGAATCCATCTAAATGGAAGTTTGATCACCAGCTGGTCAGTGAAGTTGGCTTAGGTGCCGGCGACAATGAAGCGATTGTTGATAACATGACAGGAATTTATAATGTTCAACAGCAGTTATTGGCACAAGGCTCCCCGCTAGTTGATCAGGTTAAGATATTTAATACACTTAATAAGCTAACCAATGCATTAGAGCTTAAAGATACATCACAGTTTTTTAATGATCCAAACGAGCCAGACCAATTGCTACTTGCTCAGAACGAGCAGCTAAATCAAATGGTACTGACTCTTCAGCAGCAATTACAAGCAGCACAGAATCCATTGGCAGAAGCCGAGGCGGTCAAACGGGAAGGTGAAATAGCTATTGCACAGGGTAAGCTTCAGTTAGAGGCGGCCAAGCTAGAAGAAGATAGACGCCAGTTTGATATAGAAGCAGCACAAAAAGGAAGGCAGCATCAAGATGATACTGCTTTAAAGCTTACTGATATGGAATTGAAATCAGGTAAGAATGTTCCAGGGTCGGTAGTTTAGGGGCTTATGCCCTTGTTAACTGGCGGTTATTTTTGGTTCTACCGTTATGTTATTGGATGGTCTTGTTCTTACGAACCCTACTGATCCGTCATTCGTTTTTATAATCTTCCATTTTTCTCCGTTAGGATGCAAAAACTCATCATCAGAAATTTGAAGTAAACAATCGTTGTTGATTGTCATACCAATGACTTGTACCTGGCTCATACTTAGTTCTCGAATTTTTCGACTGTGAAGTTGGGCTTGTATTTAATTGGCGATGAAATATAGAACAAGTCATCCGCAGATAGGTCGCCAATGTAGGTTATTTCACCCTCACTAAAATCAGTAAACTTAGAGTCAGCATCGCATGCCCGATTCTTTTTTCTTTTCGCCCTGATCCAGCAGAACAGCGCCGCAAAGGTTGTTACGATTATCGTTATTGCAAGCAGTATTAGGAGTTCCATTGCTTAACCCTCGCGTTCCAAGCGTCTATGGTTTTCTGTAACTCATCAGGGAAGTGCTTTGATGAGTGTTCGTTCCTTGCTCCTTCCATTTCAGCAGGACACACAGTGCAGCCAACTTTCCACACATCGTTAAAAACGTCAGCGTCAGCTTCTTCACCACAAAAAGGACAGCGCAATAAATCATGATCAGAATTCATCACTCCTCCCACAAGCTATCTGGCAGCTTTTTACCGATTAATTGGAAGTCGTCTTCACTATAAGCAGTTCTAACGCCAGTAATATAAAAGTACCCTTTATCTCTATAAAGTGCAGTATCCCTAACACCATTCTCAGTTTTTACCGGGTAAGAAGCCCCATCTTCAAACACGCGTGGGCGCGGAATGTACTTAAAGCCTGCGCAACGTGAGTAGTTCGGGGCTGCTTTCATTAAAATAATTGAATCTTCACTTACTAATGCGCCGATCCTTTCTTCATCAACCAAATCCCAGTTAATCATCTTCTCTAAATTTTCAATACTCATTTTCACTCACCCCCGTAAAACATCCATCATCGTAAAAGCCGCAACGGACGCTAAGACAACATAAGAAATCAGAAATATCAGCACGATCTCAATGATAAATGATATGACTCTCATGATTTATCACCCCACAAGCTATCGGGTAGCTTTTCACCGATGAATGAGAATCCTTCTTCTTCATATGAACAATCACTGGATGTGGCATAGAAGAATCCGGGGTGCCTATATCTGACTGTATCCGGCTCTTCTATTCCTTTTAAAATAACAGGATAAAAAGCACCATCTTCAAACACGCGTGGGCGTTCAACCCATTCGCCGCCCCAGTCCTGTATTGGGGCTGATTGTAAATACAACAAGCTGTGATCGTTTATGAGCGCACCCACAAAAGATTCATCAATTGATTCCCAGTTTTCATTTACCATTTGTTTTATTTTTTCAATGCTCATTAGATAACCCCGTCTTTTCTAGCTTGGTCTAACATCATCTTTCCGGCTGTGATTTCTTGATACTCATCATTACTGCTTTCATGCGTTGCTCTGGCTCCTTTAGCTGCAAGCTCACAGCAATAGTAAACACCGTTGTAGTAATGAAGATGAGTAAGACCCATGTATTCACATTCAGACCCATCATCAAAGTGAGTCATTCGCGGCCAGAATACGAATTTAAGTTTTATTTTCATTCTATCGCTCATCTAAACAATCCTCTAAATGCTGCAAGCGCTCTTTGTCTTTCAAGTACTGCGCTTCACTCATAAGTGCAAATCGTATGCCGTTGTTATCAATTACTACTGGATCAGCCAAGCAGGCGTTATAAACATTTGACGGCTTATGCCTCATATCTGTCTGTGTGAATATCTTCATTTGAACTCCTTTGAATTAACTATATATAACATATGTCACATATTTAACTATGTCAAGCATAGATTTGCAAAAGAATCACCAGACAAACTATAATGCTATAAAGTAACAAAAGCTGAACAACCTTAAGGACTCGGCATTGAGAGATAACAAAGATTTGACTCGTGACGTAGAAGACAAGCAAAAGATGGAGCAATTCATCAGACAGTCAGGTTTTGACACTGCCTGTAATGTCATCAAAGCTACTTTAATCAACGAGTTCGAGCAGACAAAGTTTAAAGATTCAGATGCCAGGGATGAAATTTGGCGAAAGGTTCAGGCATTAGAGTTCATAAAGAAAGAAATCGAGACGGTTATTATTACTGGTCAAATGTCTGAAAAAACACTGCTAGAACGAGCTAAACAAAAGGTAGGTTTCTAAGTTATGAGTGAACTAATTGACGCAAGTAAAATTTTCTATCCTTCTGAGGAATCGGAGCCTCTAGAAAAGCCAACCGACGAATTAGAAGAGGAAGCCCCGGAAGAAACTGAAGAATCTGAGGAAGAGGTAGTAGAAATCGAAGCCGAAGATGAAGCAGAGGAATCCGAAGAATCAGAAGATGATTCTGAAGCAGAAGACGAGAGTGAAGACTCCACCGTCAAAGAAGCTGAAAGGATGATGCATGCTGATTACACGAAAAAGACTCAAGCCCTAGCCGATGAAAGGCGAGCTTTTGAAGCGGAGCGCACTGCTTTAGAAAGTGAGAAATCAAAGGTGTTGGATTTGTCTGCCGAGCTAGAAGTATTGGTGAAGGAAGATGAAGATATCAACTGGGAAGAGTTGAAAGAGGATGATCCTGATCGCTATATCGAATTAAAAGAGAAATTAGATAAGCGTAAAGCAGCCTTGGAAGAGATTAAAAAATCTCAACCAAAAAGCGCTGCACCGGTTCTTACTCAGGAAGAAGCGCAAGCCGAATCTAATGATTTATTTGATTCTCAAGGCTGGAAAGTAGACGGCAAACTACAAGAGGATTTGTATCAATCTGACATAAAAATGTTAGGTGAGTATATGTCTGAAGCCGGGTATTCAGAAGATGAGTTTAAGTCTATTACTTATTCTCACCACTTCAAGACCCTGCTGGATGCTGCACGTTTCAACCAACAGAAGAAAAAAGGCTCAGCTCTTAAAAAGAAAGTTAAGAAAGCGCCAGCGGCAACAAAGCCCAAGGCGAACCAAACAAGACTCAAAAAGAGTGCGGCAGACGTATTCTATGGTTAAATATTTAGAGGTATAAAATGGCTACAATTGGCGGAAGCGTTTTAACGCTCAATGACTGGGCTAAGCGATTAGACCCAGACGGCAAGACAGCAATGACTGTTGATATCTTGTCTCAAACAAACGAAATTCTAGACGACATGTTGTTCAAAGAGGGCAACTTACCGACTGGTGAACAAACAACTATTCGAACCGGTTTACCGGATGTTTATTATCGACTAATGAACCAGGGTGTTCCTAAGTCAAAATCAACTACAGCGCAAATCACAGAGAACGCTGCTTCTCTTGAAGCTCGCGCCGAGGTAGATGTTGAGGTTGCACAGCTGAATGGTAATGTTAATTCATTCCGTTTAGATGAATCCATGGCTTTCTTGGAAGCGATGAATCAACAGATGGCCAGCACTTTGTTTTATGGTTCAGCTGCTAATCCTGAAGAGTTCGTGGGCTTTGCTAACCGATATGGCGACCTGTCCGCAACTAACGCACAAAATATTATTGATGCGGGTGGTACTGGTTCTGATAACTCATCAATCTGGCTGGTGGGCTGGGGTCAGCGAACAGTCCACGGTGTATTCCCTAAAGGGTCAAAGGCTGGTATCAGTCATGAAGATCTAGGCATTGGCGATGCATTCGATTCTAGTGATAATCGGTTCCGTGCTTATATGGATCACTGGAAGTGGAAGAATGGGCTGGTTGTTAAGGATTGGCGCTATGCGGTTCGTATCGCTAACATTGATGTATCAAATATTATTGCTGATCCAGATGGCTCAACCACAAATCTAATTGAATTAATGCTCAAAGCCATTCATCGACTCCCAGAGCTTAAATCTGTACGCCCTGTTTTCTATGCTAACCGAACAATTGCCGAAATGCTGGACATTCAAGCCATGAATAAGTCCAATCTTCAGCTGAATGTTGGTAATGAAGAAGGCAATATGAAGACAATGCTTCGCAAAATCCCAATTAGCACTGTTGATGCTTTAACTGAAACTGAAGCACGAGTAGTGTAAGGAGATAAATAATGTTTTTAGATGCTGAATTGCAATTCTCAGACAGCCAGGCTGTCACAACTTCGGCTGTTGGCACTAATGTGATTGATCTTGGTATTAATCGCTCGATTGGTAATGGTGAACCTGTTGCTGTAGTAATTAATATCGAAGTGGCAGCTGACCAAACTACAGGCGATGAAGATTACACTTTTGAGGTAGAGTATTCTACTGATGCAGCTCAAACAACAGGGCGACAGTTAATTGGCCGTCGTGTTTATGAGTCAGGAACTCCAACAGCTCCGGCTCAAGACGCTGATTTGTTGGTTGTTGGTTATAAGGTAATCATTCCTGTACCTCCAACTACAACTGATGAAAGCGCTCGCTACTTGGGTGTTCGATATGTTACTGCCGGAACATCACCGACAGTTACTGTATCCGCATATTTGCAGCCGATGAGTATGATTGATGCGTCAAATGACTATGCGTCTGGTTTCACTGTATCGTAAGGGGTAACCAATGAAAGTTAGAGCTACTATGCTTGGATTTTATGGCGGCAAGCTTCGAAAAGAAGGTGATGTATTTCTTCTTAAGGAAGTCGAGGTAAAAGGAAAGACCGGTACCGTTGATAAGAAAGCCACTCAAGAGGCTACTGAAAGACAATTCAGTGTCAAATGGATGGAAAAGGCGTAAAATAAGGGGCTATTACAGCCCCTTTATTTATAGGTTCAGATATGGCATTAGCAAATTATACGGATTTAAAGCAAAAGATAATTGATCAGTCTCATCGGGGTGATCTAGATCTTCAGATTGATGACTTTATAAAACTCGCTGAAACTGAAATGCTAGCCAACCCTGACGAATCATTAAAGATGAATGAAGGTGAGCTGATAACCACCCTAAATACAACCACATCAAGTCGATTGATTGCTCTTCCTGCTGGATTTCAGAAGGCAAGAGAGTTTGAAATAACAATCAGTAGCGACCTGCCAAAGCTTACATATGTTTCACCAGGCGAGCTAAAGGTAAGACAAGGTACTGGGGCGCCGTGTTTTTTTACAATCAATGCAAATCAGATTGAATTTGATATATTGCCTGACGCTATTTATGACATCACGGCCAAGTACTTTGCAGCGTTTACGCCTTTAGATTTAGCGAATCCAACCAATTTTGTACTCACTAAGTACCCAACAATCTATCTTTATGGCTGCATGTACCAGGTTGGAATATTCACTGTTGATGAAGTGTTAGAGCAAAACTATTATCGTAAGTTTATTCAAGCAATAAAGGACGCGAACAACGCAGAGAACGAAATAAGATTTGGCCCTACTCCTCAAATAACTGTAGGGTGGGCACCTTAATGGCATTTCAAACTATACCTTTAAACGTAACAGGCCCGTCATATCAAGATAGATCCAGGCCGTTAGCATCCCAGGAAACAAGAAACTTCTATCATGAAGTGGTTGATAGCGGCAAAGATCAGTTTGTAACTAAGTGTTTCCCAGGGCAGTCATCTGTTGGCAGTGTTCCCGCTGGCCCTGATCGCGGCCAGCATCAAATGCTTGAGGTGGATTTTCGAGTAGTCGGAACAATCTTGTACAAAGTAGCTTCAGATGGAACTCATACAAGCGTAGGCACTATCCCAGGAACAGAAAGGTGTATATTTGCAGATGATGGTATTAATTTATTTATAGTTGCGGATACTATAGTTTCACATTACAACGGAACAACTGTAACAACGGTTACTGATGTAAATATCGCTGGCTCTCAGTCGGTGGCTTATATCAATAATCAATTTGCATACACCAAACCACTATTAACAACGTTTTCAAATGTTGGTGACGGCACGACGGCATCAGGTTTAAACGCTATCGGTGCAGAGGCTAACCCTGATGACCTAGTAAGGGATTATGCTTTTGATGAGGTCTTGTATCGGTTTGGTACGAGATCATTAGAGCCATGGTATAACTCAGGCGTAGGAGCACCACCGTTTGATAGACTTCAGGGCCAATTAATACAAGTTGGCTTAGCTGCTAAACATTCTGTTGGAAACTCGAAACAGTTTATCTATTGGCTTGGCACAGATAAGAATATTTACCGGGCAAGAGCAGGACAAGAGCAAGTTATCTCAACCGCTGCCATCTCTGGAGAAATACAAAGTTACACCAATGTAGCAGATTGCTACATCAATGTTTTTACATTCGATAACAAGACATTTATAGCATTCACTTTTCCTTCGGGAGATAAGACATGGGTTCTTAATGAAGAACTAGGAATCAATGGATGGTTTGAATTATCCGAAGATATCAACGGCGGGCAATATAACGGTTCGTCCTTCCAGTATGTCTACGGGAAAACATTAGTTGGTGACAGAGATAACGGCAAACTATATGAATTAACATTTGATTCATTCGACCAGGATGGAGAGCCATGGCAGCGAAGAAGAGTGATGGCGTCTATTAATGGTGATCAATTGGGTGCCAAAGGTAAGCGCGTCCAAATGTCACGGTTTGAATTGATTATAGAAACTGGAGTTGGCTTAATATCTGGCCAAGGTGAAGATCCTAAAATAATGATTGAATTCTCTGTTGATGGCGCACGCTCATGGCAACAGGGCGCGTGGATGCGTATCGGTAGATTAGGAGAGTTTAATATCAGAGCTGAGTGGTTTGCTCTACATTCTTTCTACGACATGATTATTCGAATAACAACTTCTGACCCGGTTCCTTATAACATTTATTCGGGTGCTATTGATCTTAGATTAGCGGGGCGATAGATGGCTAAAGTTAACGTAAATCCACCACCGATTTTAAAGCGACCTCGTGATTTCATAGCAGATAATGAAAAGAATCCTTATTTTAGGGATATAGAAACAATTCTTTTTCAGTTATGGAATAGAACGGGTGGAGATAATGACAAAATCGAGGATACTCAAAACCAAATATCTAACGGGAATACTTCGCTTACCCTTAATGCATTGAAAGAATTAGGTTCGGGAGTTGAGTTCACTATGGACACAGCAGGCTTCACTTTTGACTCAACTAAAATAACATTTGATAAGGTCATAGCGTAATGGCTCAGCAAACTATAAACATAGGAACAGCAGACGCCAAACAAGGTGATAATTTATTTACTGGCGGTAATAAAATAAATGATAATTTTACAGAGTTATATACTTCTGTAAATGCAAACCCTGTTGTATTTGTTACATCCGAATCAAGTTTCTTAACACAAGATGCAACCACCATTACCCTTGAATCTGGGGTTGTTTATGAGATGGCGGAATCAGTAACGACAGCAAAAAGATTCATATGTGAAAACAACTCTCTAATCAGATCTTACGCACAAAGCACAGAAGCGGTTCTTACATATACAGGAGCCGGTGATATGTTCAGCGGAACAAATGTAAGCCCTACTATCAAAGAAATGAAAATAGACTGCCCTTCAGGACAGGCTTTCAATTTTAAGGATACGATAAGCAATACATCGTTCTTATTTATAGACAACATAACTGTTATTTCTTGCGCTAAGCTCGGAACATTTACAAACATGGGCGGTTTTGTTTTGAACCGCTCGGCAGCTGCGGACGCAACGGACGGAATTTCCCTTGTAGGCTCAAACTTTGGTATTTTTAGCGTTTCACTGTCGGCTATAAATTCAACTAGCGCTTCATTTATTGCTGTAGATTATGGCAGTGCGATCCTGCAAACAAACGAAATAACAAATCTTAATTCTGACGCCCCTGTTGGCTCTATATGGCTTTCCGGTTTGGCAAATAGCGGTAACGTACCAGCGGGCAAACTTGCAATGGTTACTAACTGCGAATTAGGGCCAGATATAGCGCCAACTCAAAACATAGTAAATAGCGATATTAGATGGGATTTCCAAGGCAATAATAGAATTCCTGACTCAATAACTGACGCAATGGCTTCGCTAACGTCAAACGTTACAGAAACAGTAATAACTACTATTAACACACCTGTAAAGGTCGCTGGCACATGGGTTATTGAAAGAGAGGCACGGTTTATAGTAGATGCAACCGGAAGACTTACCTATATCGGCGAAAGAGATATTGTTCTTCCTTTGGATGCAACCATAACTATCAATTCTGCATCCGGAACAAACAAAGATATTACCGGTTACATTGCGTTAAACGGATCAATAATAAATAACTCTCAAGTTATCAGTCGAGTAGGAGCAACAGACCCAAGAAATATTTCTCTTCATTGGCAACAAAATATGTCTACTAATGACTACATAGAGCTATTTGTAGAAAACAACTCAGATACCATAAACTTAGTAGCATCACACGCAATCAATAGAGCAAGATAATTATGGAATTAACAGAATTACAATCACTAGTCACAAGAATGCAGGCTATTGCTAACGAAGCAAGCGCAAAACGCAAGGATTTTGAGTCAAGAGGCGAGACCAACCTCAAAGAACAAGCTTTAGGTGAGTCCTTAGGTGTTAGCAAGTGTCTTCAGTTACTTGTTGATGATTATCCCGCTGAAATGAATTCTTTAACTCAAGGTTAAATTATGAGCACAGCAGCACTAGTAAATAATCAGGCAAATACAACCGCAGATACTATTCAGACCTTTTATACTGCGGACGCCTCCGGTGATGGGGTAATTATTGACTCTTTTACAGCGTCCAACACATCCACTGTAAACGCCAGTTATTCTGCTTACATAACCTCAGTCACAGATATAGATGAGCCTCAAATACCATTCAAAGTGGTTGTGTGGGGTGAAAATGATTTAGGTATAGGCGTTGTTAATCATGTAATACCACCTGGCGGCAAGTTAAAAATGGAAACGTCTGCTGTTGATTCAATTTACTTTACAGTAACAGGAAGGGTTCTTTGATAGTCCGAGAGACAAGGGACTTAACAGAGATAAAACGGATACTTTGCCACCCTGAAATATATGATTGTATTTCGGATGACTATAGCCCGAATGCAGAAGAGTTCGAGCCACCATTGTTTAACGTTAAGTATATTGGTGGTTATGTAGAAAATGAAATTATTGGTGTTATGATATATCATAACAAAAAAGGACAAATGTTCTGTCATATTCAAGTTCTACCAGAGTTCAGAAAAGAATATGCGGAAGAGTTCGCTGGTAAAGCACTGAACGAACAACTCAAAGATAATGATGTAGTATGGGCTGAAGTCCCTGATTGCTATCAAAACGTTTTGAGATTCGCTAAGTCTTTCGGTTTCCAGATTGTCGATGTGTATGACGATGGATACTTAAAGAACGGCGAATTGTCATATATGAATGTTTTGAGGTATACACATGGGATTTGTAAGAACTATAACAGGCAAGACGTCCGCGAAGGCAGCGGAAAGAGGGGCTGAATCCCAGGTTCAGGCCGGAAGAGAAGCTATAGCAGCAACAGAAAGAGCAGCAGAAAGAGGACAGGCTTTTCTCCAGCCATTCGCTGAGGTTGGACAGAGAGCATTAGGGCTGTCTGATTTCCTTGCTGACCCACAAGCGCAATTTGACTTTCTTCAACAGAACCCGCTGTTCCAAAGGTCACTAGACGAAGCCAATACACAAACTCAGCAATTAGCAGCCGCAAGAGGCAGACTAAGCGCCGGCGACACTCTTCAACAGTTATCAGAAAACGTTTTATTGAGCGCTCAGCCTCTTATTAGCCAACAACGCCAAGATATAAACAATCTCCTCAATCTTGGTACAGGATTAGCCCAAACTCAGGCTAACGTTGCAATTGGCCAGGGTACTAATGTCGGTAATCTCCTAACTGACATTGGAGCGGCGAGAGCTGCGGGTCAGGTTGGTGCAGCTAACGCCAGAACACAAGGCGCTCAAAACCTACTTAATTTAGGTCTTCAAGGTGCAGGCGCCGCGTTCGGATTCTCCGACCCAAGACTAAAAACCAATATAAAACCAAAAGGCACGGTTAACGGGTTTAACTGGTATACGTGGGACTGGAACGAAACTGCCAAAGAATTAGGATTAGAGGGAGGTTCAGAGGGTGTTATGGCTGATGAAGTCAAAAAAACAAATCCTGAATTAATAGGTGAGCGCTACGGCTTTATGACTGTTAATTATGGAGGTATCCACTAATGGCTATAGATCCCCGCATAAGTCTAGCCGCTGACGCTGGAGACTTATCTAATGTCATCCCTAGCGCTTTACAGACTTTCAGGCTAGCTCAGCAAGCAACGCAACAAGCGGAACGAGCGCCTTTGCAAAATCGGCTGCTAGAGGCTCAAGTAGCACAAGCAGAAGCAACACAACCTACAGCTTTGGAGCAGTTTGATGCCGGACAACAAAATAGACTTCGCTCTATTGCTACATTTGCGCAAGGTATTATTCCTCGGATTGAATCAGGCGATCTATCAGGGGCCAAGACTGCGCTAGAAAATAGATTTCGAGCTCTGGAAGAGCAAGGAATAAATACAGATGACACTGTAGAAGCTATCGGCACGTTTAACCGTGATCCACAAGCATTTCTAGAAGATGCCAGGGGCGCTGTAAATTTGGCAAGAGAACAAGGATTGATTCGTGATCCATCCAAAGACTTAACCGCGCAGCAGAGAGAGTTTACAGGCTTGACAGCTGGGTTAACACCAGAGGAAACAGAGCAAGCCCGAAGAATAAAGCTTGGATTATCTCCAAGAGCTGTAGGGTCTGCTGCCCAAACATTAGCGGCACAACCCGGTGAAGTCGTTGAAACTGTAGCCCAAACACAAGCAAAGATCGAAGGCGCTAAAGCTGGAGCAAAAGAAGAAGCTAAGCTAATAAAGCGATTTAGATTAGAGCCTCAAGTTGAATCAGCAGTAACCCAGGCTGTAGCAAGTGCTAAAAACACAGTTGAGCAGCAAGGTTTGGCTAGGTCTAACAGTACGGCGCTACAAGTTTATGATACTGCAATGAATGGACTGACTGAGTCTTTAGGTGGGACAGTAACCGGGCCAGCGGCCGGCTGGCTTCCTGCTGTAACAACTAATCAGCAAATAGCTGAGGGTGCTATTGCTGCTATGGCCCCGGTATTAAAGCAGATGTTTAGGGGTTCAGGAGAAGGTACTTTTACAGATAAAGACCAAGAGCTTTTATTAAAAATGGTTCCTACAAGGAAGGATACCTCCGAGGCAAGAGAATCAAAAATCAGGAATATTGATGCCATCGTAAGAGCTAAACTTGGTCAAGCACCAACCCAACAAGAGCAAGCTCCGACTTCTCCGGCTCAACAGCCGCCTAATGTAGGTCGATTCCAGATAGAGGTGTTGCCATAATGCCGACTTTCATTGTTACCGATCCTGATACAGGTGTTAGATTGCGTCTTACTGGGGATTCACCACCTACAGAGCAAGAATTAGAGCAGATCTTTTCGCAGCAAGCACAAGCACAGCCAACCCAACAAGAACAACCTAAGTCAGTAGCTACTGGCAGAGGTATAGCAGGCCAAAGGTCAGCGCAAGGGGAGGATATAATAGGCGATATAGATCAAGCACTATCTAATATCCCGGGTGCCCTACCTTTGGCAGAGTTTGCGGCAGGCGTTAATAGAAGCGTACTTGGTGCATTGGATTTTTTGGGGCCGGATAATATTAATGCAATTCTTGAGCTAGGCGGAAGTGAGCGTCGAGTACCAACACTAACAGAAACTTTTACAGCTCCTCCTGAGTCGTTTGTTGAGGGTTTGCCAGGCAGAGCGTTAGGCACAGCTGGAGAATTAGCAGCAGCAGGAGCGGGGGCCGGACAAGTATTAAGGAGTGCGGCGCAAACACTATCACCATTGGCAGCAGCGTCAGAGAGCGCGGGTGCTGGAGTATTAAGGCAGTTAGGAAAGGTGGGCACTGGTGCTGACATTGCTGGTGGTGC
>Ga0193961_1000708_pt1 | contig 12502 bp, 11 predicted proteins | sample FB_4_MG_FD_140371 | JGI IMG/M metagenome (GOLD analysis project Ga0193961, IMG submission 140371) | Microbial mat bacterial communities from the Broadkill River, Lewes, Delaware, United States - FB_4_MG | ecosystem: Environmental > Aquatic > Freshwater > River > Microbial mats | place: USA...
AATATGAAAGTAACAGCAGCTCCAACAATTGAAAAGGGTGGAGATTTAGCTGCAATTTTGACAAATTTGGAAGAGGGTGATATCCTTTTTATTGATGAGATTCACAGATTAAGTCCTGCAATAGAAGAGATACTTTATCCTGCAATGGAAGATTTTAGACTTGATATTATTATTGGTTCTGGTCCTGCAGCACAAACAGTTCAGATTGATTTACCAAAGTTTACTCTTATTGGGGCAACTACGAGAGCTGGAATGTTAAGTAATCCTTTAAGAGATAGATTTGGAATGCACTTTAGGCTTAATTTTTATACGGATAATGAGTTGTCAAAAATTGTTAATCTTGCATCGATTAAACTTGATAAAGAAAGTAAAGAAGATGCTAGTTTTGAAATTGCAAGAAGAAGTAGAGGAACACCTAGAGTTGCACTAAGGCTTTTAAAAAGAGTTAGAGACTTTGCAGAAGTTGAAGATGAAGACACAATCGAATTACATAGATGTAAATATGCTTTAGATGAATTGGGTATAAATGATAAAGGTTTTGATGAGATGGATTTAAAACTTTTAGAACTATTACTTTCTAATAAAGGAAAACCTATGGGGTTAAGTACCATTGCAGCAGCATTAAGTGAAGATGAGGGTACTTTAGAAGAAGCAATAGAACCATATTTATTAGCAAATGGTTATATTCAAAGAACAGCTAGAGGAAGAGTTGCAACAGTGAAGAGTTATGAACTATTTCGTTTAACTCCTCCAAAACAAAATGATGAAGCAAATTTATTTTTAAATACATAATTAGGGAATATAATGAAACTAGATTCAAAACAGTTAAAACACATCAGAATACTTTATGTAGAAGATGATAGTACAATACGGAATCAAACAAAAAAAATACTTGATAAACTATTTAAAAAAATTTATGTTGCAGAAGACGGAGAAGAAGGGTTTGCAGTATATAAAGAACATAGTGCTGATATAGATATAATAGTAACTGATATTAATATGCCTAAGATTAATGGATTGGATATGATTAAAAATATTAATAGTATAAATAATTCTATACCAACTATTGTTACAACTGCGCATTCTGATTCAAAATATTTATTAGAAGCAATAGATATTAATATTGATAAATATATCACAAAACCTATCCAAATCAAAGAGTTAACAGTTTCGATTGTTGATCTAGTTGTAAAATATAAAAGAATTAATAATATTGAAAATTTGGCTAAAAGTCTTGTTGCAAAAACAACTCAAAATGATAAAGAAAATAGTCAGTTACATAATGAACTTGAAATCTTGAAAAATAAAAACAATTATTTAAGCACTATTGTAGATAATATGGTATTAAATTTAAAAATTAATAAAAACGGTACTATTTTAGAAGCTTCACATAAATTTAAAATATTTTTTGAGTCTTCTAAAATTGAAGGAAAAAGTATCAGTATTTTACAATGTGAAAGTTGTGAACAAGAAAGTTTTCAAAAACTTATGTTAAAAGCTATTCATTCAAAAAAAACAGTAATCTCTACATATACCTTAAGTACAACAAAGGGAAGAAGAATTGATGTAGAAGTTACTTTGACACCATTTTACGGAAATGATGCCTTAGTAAATGGATATACTGTTTATTTGGATTTAATTTAAATTTTAACTATGCTTTTTTAAGATATTGTGTAAGTATCATGATTTTTACACCATTTACTCTACCTTCAATATGAGTTTCATCATCATGAGGAAGTGAAATATTTCGAACTGCTGTTCCTCTTTTTGCTGTAAATCCAGCACCTTTTACTTCTAAATCTTTAACAATATTTACGGTATCACCTGCATTTAAAATTACACCATTACTATCTCTATGTATTGCTTTATTTTCAGCTTCAAATAGTCCCTCTTCAGCCCATGCAATCATATCATCTTCTAAATACATCATATCAAGTAATTCTTGATTTTTTAATGTTTTAAGTACTCTATATGCAACAACTTTAACAGCATCAACTTCACTCCACATAGAGTCATTTAGGCAGTGCCAATGTGTTTCATCCAAGTTACTCATATCTGATAGTTGTTCATTACACTTTTCACATACTAATATTGTTTGATCAATACTGCTGTCTGATGGAGCTACTTCAAATGGTGTTAGTCCGTTAGTAGAACTACATAACTCACATACTCCACCGCTTCTAGTATTTAATTTTTCTTGTAAACTCATATGTTTATTGCCTTATAATAAATTTTTGCTATTATATCTAATAAATGTTAAAAGGTTTTGCCATGGAATATAGATATATTGGACGCACAGGACTTAGGGTGTCTCCTCTTTGTTTAGGAACAATGAGTTTTGGAAGTTGGAGTGATGAAAAAGAATCGCTTAAAATAATGAATAAAAGTATTGACAGAGGAATAAATTTTTTTGATACTGCTGAACTTTATCCTGTTCCTCCAAACTCTAAAGATGCTGGAAAAACAGAAGTGATTATTGGAAAATGGTTAAAAGGACAACAAAGAGATAAGATTATTTTGGCTACAAAAGTAGCAGGAGCTGCAAGTGGTTGGTTTGTTCCACCTATTCGTCATGGAATGACAGCTATAGATAAGTTTCATATTAAAACTGCTGTTGAAGGAAGTTTAAAAAGATTAGGAACTGATTATATTGATTTGTATCAAATGCATTGGCCTGATACTATAGTTCCTATCGAAGAATCTTTAAAAGCTTTTGATGAACTTGTTCAAGAGGGGAAGGTTAGATATCTGGGAACATCTAATGATAGTGCATATGGACTTACTAAAGCAAATGAAACTTCTAAAAGATTAGGGATAAGCAGGTTTGAATCTATACAAAATAATTTTTCACTAAATAATCCTCGATTCCTAGATGAGTTGGCACAAGTTTGTAAAGATGAAAAAATTTCCTTACTTCCATACTCTCCAATTGCAGGTGGTGTTTTAAGTGGAAAATACAATGGTAAGTTCTTTCCAAAAAATGCACGCTTTTCCGAATATCTAAGTAGTGAAAATGAAAGAGTAAAAGCAATGGGAACAAGATTTGTAAATGATAAAACTCTGCTGGCTACTTCTGAATATATTAAAATTGCTAAAGAATTAAATATATCTCCTGTAACATTAGCAGTTGCATATTCTAAGCAGTTTGAATTTGTTGCTTCTACAATTATAGGGGCAAGAGAGTGTTCTCAACTTGACGCGTCATTTGATGCTATTGATTTAAATTTGAGTGATGAAACTATAAAAAAAATTAAAAATATACAACAAAATATCATGTATCCGATGGGTTAATAAGTAAATTGTATAGACAAAAATATATATGTGACAGAAAATGTGACATTGTTTAGATAAAATAATTGTATTTTACATAATAAGAGAGAATACAAATATGGTAAATCATATTAAAGCATCATACTATTTTCCAGAACCATATAAAGGTACTGTAAAAATAGGGGAAAAAGAAAATACAATTATTGAGATTGCAACTGAGTTAGGTTTAGATACGATATTAAAAAGATTTGGTGATTGGGTTATTACAACTCGTGGAATTGACTGTTTAACAAAAAGTTGTTCTATTACTACTGAAAAACTTAATGAAGAGAATTGGGTAGATAAATTAAGTAGTGAGTGGTGGGTAAATAGTGGAGATTTTGAACTTATTTACTATTCTGCAAAAGATTTAATGCGATTGGGTGTATTAAAAAACATTTCTGAATAGTTATTGAAACAGTAACTGAATATTTTTAGATTGTTCAATAAAAGATTGGCTATAATTTGAATTATTGATAAGTCAAATAGGAGATTTTTAATGAAGTTTAACTTAAATCAATTTTTATTAGCAATATCAGATGCACTTGATTTTGTTGAAATAGATACTTTGGGTGCTACACAATACCATTCTAAAAGAGTTGCATATATAGCAATACGAATTGCTGAGTTTTATGAATTTAGTGATGATGAAAAATTTGATTTATGTTCTTTTGCTATATTGCATGATAATGGGCTTTGTGAAGAATCAACAATAAATACTTCGTCTCAATCGCCAGATGCTTCTAATATTAATATTTTAGAGAAATATACTATTCACTGTGATATAGGGGAAGAAAATATTATTCATTTTCCTTTTTTAACAAATCATAAAAATATAGTGAGGTATCATCATGAACGATTTGATGGTAATGGATACTTTAAGTTAAGAGGTGATGAGATACCACTCATGGCTCAAATAATTTCATTGGCTGATACCGTGGATAACTTATTTCATTTTGAAAATATATCAGTATTAAATAGAGCTAAAATTAGTCAATTTATTAATGATAATATTGATAAGTCATACTCTAAAACATTGGTAGAAAATTTTAACACTTTAGCCAGTAAAACATCATTTTGGCTTGATTTACAATCTATAAATTTAGAACAAAAAATCTTAGATAGATTAAAATCAAATATAATTGATATTGAATATAAAGATTTAATAAAATTATCTGCTGTATTTAGTAAAATCGTAGATTCAAATTCAAGTTTTACATCAAGACATTCTTGTGGATTAAGTGATAAAGTTGAAAAAATGGCTACTTTTTATAACTATGAGTACGAAAAGGTTTCAAAACTTATCATAGCTGCAAACTTACATGATTTAGGAAAGTTAGCTATACCAAATTCTATTCTTGAAAAAAATGGTAAACTCACACATGAAGAATTTGAAATAATAAAATCACATACATATTATACTCGTCAAGCGTTAGAAAAGATAAATGGTTTTGAAGAGATAGTTAACTGGGCTGCGAACCATCATGAAAAACTAAATGGAGAAGGTTATCCTTATGGAATAAGTGGTGAACAGCTTAGTTTTGAAGAGAGACTTATGACTTGTTTAGATATATATCAGGCCTTGACAGAGGATAGACCGTATAGATTAGGTATGACACATAAAGATACAATGGAAATCTTATATGAACAAGGTTCTAAAGGTTATATTGATTCAGATATTATTGATGATATAGATAAAGTTTTCGGTATATAATGAAAACTACAAAATATATCCAATAACCCATCCAAGAGCAAAACCTATTAAGTGAGCATACCAAGCAACAGGTAGTCCTAAAAGTAGTGGTGCAAAAGATATTAAAAGTATCCATACAATGATACCACTTCTTTGATATGTGTCTTTAAGGGCATACCAACCTAATAGAACTGATATAGCACCACTAGCTCCTACTAGATTTGCCCAGTTACCTGTGTAGTACATATAGGCTAAACTACCGATTGAAGTGAGTACTCCACCGATAAAATATAGCAGTAGATATCTAGGTATTCCTATGACACTTTCTATCATGTTTCCAAACTGATATAAAACAAACATATTCATAAGTATATGAGCTATTCCTCCATGTACGAACATTGTAGAAAGTAACTGATAATATAATTCAGCTTCAAAAAAATAGATATTGAGTCCTAAATATAGGTCTCCATTTTGTATGTTATTTTGTACTCCAAACATAATGATGTTTGATAAAATAAGAATATTTGTAATACTGAGTAGTTTATTTTGTTGCATTATAGTCTCTTGCATTTAGTTTATGAGAAAGAGCAATTCTTCTGGCTCTCTCGTCTAGAAATTCTTGATGTTTTATTATATTGAGTTCTCTTAAAGCTTTTGCTTTTTGAGCTGGTTGGATGTAGTTAATGTAGTATAAAACAGAGATACAAACAGCAACTATTGTTATAATTGCATAAAAATTTCCTAAAACACTACTTTGTCGTGGTTGGTGTTTATATGATTTTTCTTGTAACTCTTTTATATGTTTTATTCGTTCATCCATATTATGTTACTATATTAAACCGTACTCTATAACCTCGTCAATTTTACTAACTGGAATAATTTCTATATTGTCTTTTACTTCATCTGGAATCTCTTTTAGGTCTCTTTGAAAGTTTTTAAGAGGAATAAGAACTCTTTTCATTTTTGCTTTATGTGCAGCAATTAGTTTTTCTTTTAATCCCCCAATAGGAAGTACTTTTCCTGTAAGTGTAACTTCTCCTGTCATAGCTAAATCTGATGGAACTTTTCGATTTGTTAAAATAGAAGCAATTACTAAAGACATAGCAATACCAGCACTTGGTCCATCTTTTGGTGTAGCACCTTCTGGGATATGCATATGAATATTATGAGTTTTAAAACTTGCATTTTTAAGTTTTTTCTTATCTATTAGACCTTTTACAACACTATGAGCAATTCTTGCACTCTCTTTCATAACATCACCCATATTTCCGGTAAGTGATAAAAGCCCTTTGCCTGTAAATTTAGCTGTTTCAATTTTTAATACATCACCACCTACGCTTGTCCAAGCAAGACCGTTTACTATTCCAATACTATTTGTTTTCTCTGCATGTTCTATTTCAAAAACTGGATTATCTAAATAATCTTCAAGATTTTTTGTATTAATTATTACTTTTTTCAACTCTTTGTCATACATAAATTCTTTTACAGCTTTTCTATAGAGTTTACCAAATACTCTTCGTAAATTTCTCACTCCAGCTTCTCTTGTGAACTTTTCAATGATGAGTTCAATTGTAGGTTTACTTAAATTTACTTCTGCTTTTTTTAATCCATGTTTTTTTAATTCTTGTGGAATTAAATAATTCTGAGCAATATGAAATTTTTCATTTGGTGTGTAACTACTCATTTGAATAAATTCCATTCTATCTCGTAATGGTGCAGGGATTTTTCCTGCATTATTTGCCGTAGCGATAAAAATACAATCACTTAAATCAATATCAAAATTTAAATATAAATCTCTAAAAGCATTATTTTGTTCAGGATCTAAAATCTCAAGCATCACAGCACTTGGATCTCCTCTATGATTGGCACCTATTTTATCTATCTCATCTAAAACAATTACGGGATTCATCTTTTTAGCAGTTGTAAGTCCATGTACAATTCGTCCAGGCATTGCTCCCACATAAGTTCTTCTATGACCTCTTAATTCATTTACATCTTCCATACCACCTAATGCAATTCTTACAAGTGGTCTATTTAGAGCAGATGCAATGGAGTTAGCTAATGATGTTTTACCAACTCCAGGAGGTCCTACAAAACATAAAACAGTACTGTTTGTTTTACCAACTTCTATTTTTCTTTGTTCTAGTAGTTGTTTCACTGCAAAATATTCAATAATTCTATCTTTTGGTTCAGTTAAAGCATAATGGTCTAAATTAAGTTGTTCTTCTACTTCTTTTACATCTATTTTATCTAGTGCTTTTTTATTAAATGGTACTTCAATTACTTGTTCTATATATGTTTGAATAGTAGAAGCATCACCACTATCAGGATGTAGTCTACTTAACTTCTCAATTTGTTTTTTAACCTCTTTAAAACCTAGCTTTGGCATGAAAGGTTTCATTTTCTTAAGTTGCTTTTTAAAGGCTAAAATCTCTTTTTCTTTTTTATCATCAGAACCTAACTCTTTTTGAATTGCACGCAATTGCTCTTTTAGATAATAATCTTTTTGATGTTTGTCAAGTTTTGTATTAACTTTTTTATTAATTTCATTTTTTAATTTAAAAGTTTCTATCTCTTTTTTGATATGATCAATAATACCTAGAAGTCTCGTATTTATATTTTTTTCTTTAAATAAAGTATAAGCATCTTCATTTGTAATTTGAATAACAGAAGATACTAGATCAGCAATTCTAACAGGCTCTACACTCTCTTCAATAGTTTTTATTAAATCAATTGGAAACTTAGTATTTAGTTTTGAAAGTTTATTTATATTTGTTTTTAAAATATCTAATATTGCAGGTGTTTTCGATTCATCATATTTGTCATTTTGTAAAATATCTACTATTCCCATCAATGGAGAACCATTTACAATCTCTTTAATTTCTACTTTTTCTAGACCTTGAAAAAGTACTTTTACTCTGCCATCTGGTAAAGTGATTTTTCTCATTATGTTACCTACAACGGCAACATTATAAAACTCATTTGTTTTTTTATCTATAGTGTTTTTACTTACTGCTATTGTTATTAGTTTATTATTATTTATTGCATATTCAACTGCATTAATATTTTGTTCATCACCTATAAAAATTGGTGCTATCATAAATGGATATAGAAAAATACTATTTTCTACTAAAATAGGTAATCTATCTGGAAAACTATCATAATCTGTTAATTTCATTCTTTCTCTCTTTATCTTATTCTAATATTATTCAAAAATAGCTCTATACCAAGGCACATCTACTTTTTCTATCTCTTCTATATTTTTCCAGTTTTCACTAGCTCTTTTTGCATAAAATGCTTGTGCTTTAGGTTTATCTACTCTACTGTAAAGATCAGAAATCTCTTTATCAAACATAGCTTTTGCCATAAGTAATCTAGATTTTATATTGTTTACTAAGTGAATATATTGTGAATTTTTGTATTCTTCAATAAAAAGATCAGTTTCAACTATCGTTTTTGTTAATAGTTCTTGATCTCTAAATTGGTTTTTAAATGCTAGAAAATTTGACTTAATTTTTAAATATCTAATATAATCAGCATTTTTTTTCAAGCTGTATTTTTTTAAGTACTCATCAAAGTAGTAGTTTGCTAAAGTATACGCTTCATCTTCCATATGAGAAATTGCAATAATCATAATTGCACTCGGTAACAATGGTGAATTTCTATGTTCTGATTCAAGCGAAGTAAATGTATCATCTGCATCATCTAACTGATAGTTTGAGATCTGATTTATCATTTTATTATACCAATAAACAGCAGGTTTATTGTACTCTTCTTGCTCTTTTGAAGCACATCCTGTAAAAATATATACAAGTGATGCTATAAATAGTATGTTGATGATTTTTTTATTCATTGTAATAATTTCCTTTAAAGAATAGATTTTACCTAATCAATCCAAAATGAAAGTTAAAAGTTACAATCTTATTTCATATCTTTTAATGCTTTATTTATATCCTCATAAAATGCAATATCATCTAATAGCATACTTTTATCTACTTCTTTTAATTGTTTTTTATATTTATTTTTAGAAATTATAACTACTTTTATATTATCTGATTGAAGTTTTGCTATTAAATCCATGAGAGTGAAGATTGCTGTAATATCGATAAATGGAACATTGTAAATATCGATAATAACAATTTTTGTATCTAAAATAGCATTCGCTTGACTTTCAAAAGCAGTACTAGAACCAAAGAAAAATGCACCATCAATTTTTATTATACGAATATGTTTTTTTAATAAATCAGCATCTAATTCTTGGTGGTCGTGACTTTTATCTTCGAGTGTGATTTTTGTTTCTTGTGTAATACGATGCACGATTAATAGTGATGCTAAAACTACCCCAACTCCTACAGCTGTAATCAAATCAACAAATACAGTTATAAAAAATACAACAAGCATAACACTTAAATCATTTTTAGGACTAGACTTCCAAATTTTTAAAAACCTATAATCTAAAATATCCATTCCAACTTTAATTAATATACCTGCTAAAAGTGGCATAGGTATTTTTGAGGCCATTGGAGCTAGAAAAAGAACAATAATAAGTAAAATAATAGAATGTAACATTCCTGATATTTTATGAGTTCCACCACTTTTAACATTTATAACAGTACGCATGGTCGCCCCTGCACCAGGAATAGCTCCTACAAGAGAACATAAAGAGTTTCCTATACCCTGACCTATAAGTTCTTTATTTGGTTTATGTTTTGTACCTGTAATAGAATCTGCAACTATTGAAGTTAAAAGCGTATCAATAGTACCTAAAACAGCTAAAGTAAATGCCAAAGTTATGATTACTGTATAGTTATCTAAATTAAAAGATGGGATCACAATAGATGGTAATGTTGAGGGTATAACACCTATAGTCTCTACATCAAAAGAAAAATAAATACTTATTGGGGTAATGACTGCTAATGCAATAAGCGGTGGTGGAACAAATTTAGATATTTTATTTGGTGTAAAAAACATTATTCCTATTGTTAGAGTTGCTATTACAAAAGCATCAAAATTAATATTTAAAATATTTGAGGGTAGTGTACTTAAAATATGAACAACAGAAGCATCAGTTGAAAGTCCTAAGTATGGATTGATTTGTAAAATAATGATAATAATACCAATACCACTCATAAATCCAGATATTACAGGATAGGGGATATACTGTACAAACTTTCCTATTTTTAATATGCCAAATGTTATTTGAAATAAACCTGCAAGTAACACAGTAGCCATAATTAAGCCTATATCGTTATGGAGTGTAATAACTGCACTTGCCATTACTACAGTCATAGGTCCTGTAGGTCCTGATATTTGAGTTTCAGTGCCTCCAAATAGTGAAGCAAAAAAACCTAAAATAATTGCACCATAAATACCAGCTGTTGCACCCATACCACTAGCAACTCCAAAAGCTAGTCCTAGGGGAAGAGCAATAATAGCAGCAGTTAAGCCACCAAATAGATTTTTTTGAATGTTCATAATTACTCCGCTATTCTAAATAGAATAAATTACTATATATTTCCTTAAATAAAACAATTAGTATTATTTATGTAAGCAAAAGTAAAAATATACCTAGCCCAAGAATAAAAGATAAACTACCATATTCTAAAAGTTTTATAACACTTTTATTTTGTGTGGCTGAATGGCGTATTTTGATACTTAAAATAGCAGTAAGAAAAATGATTAAACTCATTCCAAGGCTCATAAATAAAGCACTTACAAACCCTATAAAATAAATTTGCAAACTTATTGTAAATAAAAAGATTGTTACAGTACCTGGACAGGGTATAATGCCAGCTGCTAAAATCACACCTAAATCTGTACTTGTAGTTTTGCAAGAGTTGCATCCACAATTTAATGTTTGTCTATGTGTTACTTTTTGTGATGCTATGTAAGATGGAGTTTTATTGATGGTAAATTTTAAAGAACTTCTTTTTTGATTATATTTTTGCCAAATTAAATAACATGCAATAAGTATAATAATAACTGCACTGATTTGAGTTGCAATTTTTTCTATATTGACAATTGCCGAATTGAAGATAAACCCTACTGCAAAATATACAACTAAAGTCACAAGAAAAGCACTAAATGTATGCACAATAGCTATTAAGCTAGAGACACTAAGAGCTTTTATGTATGACTTATTTTGATTTAGAAAATAGCTGCTTACTAAACTTTTACCATGCCCTGGACCAATTGCATGAACAATACCATATAAAAAAGAGAAAAATAGTAGCCAAATATAGGACAAAGTACCATTATTTTCTTTTATATCTTTAAGAATCTCTTTTAAACTATTTTTTATTTCAGTTAGTTCCTCTGATAGTATCTCTAAAAATGTTTGTTTCGGTTCAATACTAATAACTTTTGTATCTATTTTTTGTGGTTCAATATGCTCTTTTTTTTCAATTATATTAGGGTCATTAAATAGTAAATTTGAATTAATAAGAGTTTTATTTAAAGTATAAGTATGGTTGTAGTTAAGTAAAAGTATATTTTTTAGCATAAAACTAAAATTGCCCCGTTCGTCATTAAAACCAACATAAAGTTTATGATTGTTTTTTAAAATAATTGGAAGTGTAAATGAATATTGAAATACCATCCCTTCTTGATCAAATTTTAGTGAAGTAGCTGTTGGTTTTATGTTTTCTATATATTTTGTCTGAGTATATTGTTTTTGATGTTTATATTCTATATCTGTTAAGTAACGAAACTCTTTGAGATAAGATACTAAGCTGTCTTCAATCATCAATTTTTCACTTTGCTCAAAGGTGTTGTTTTCATTTAAATCATATTGAGTCAAATCATTTACAAACTCGTTATGAAATCTCCACTGTACATTAAAAAGTGTTTTTTCTTTTTGTGAATCTATATTTACACTTACAATAACTTGTGGTACTTCTGTTGTGCATATACTACAAGCGTATAGATAGTTTTGTAGTATTAAAAAAAAGAATACTATATATTTCACAGTTTAAAAATTTTTGAAATAATAAGATAGATAGTGAGTGCAATAGCACTCACTAAAATAATACTAGCACCACTGGTTACATCAAACTGATATGAAAAGAAAAGACCAGTTAATGTAAATATGGATGATAAAACACCCGATAAAAACATCATCATTCCTAAAGAATTAGAAAGTTTTTCTGCGATATAAATAGGTATTGTTAATAATGCTATCACTAAAATAAGTCCAACTACTTTGATTGCAATCACTACAGTTAAAGCAGATAAAATAAGAATAAGTGTATAAAAAAACTTTATATTTATTCCTCGTAAACTTGCATATTCACTATCATAAGAAACAGCTAATATTTCACGATAAAAAAGTGTAACAATAAGAAAAATTGCTCCTAAAAGTACACCCATATATGTTAAATCATCACCACTAACAGCTAATATTGAACCAAAAAGATAACTCATAAGGTCTACATTATAGCCAGGAGTTAAATCAACAAATATAATACCTATAGCCATACCTACAGCCCAAATAAGACCAAT
>Ga0193961_1000712_pt1 | contig 12452 bp, 16 predicted proteins | sample FB_4_MG_FD_140371 | JGI IMG/M metagenome (GOLD analysis project Ga0193961, IMG submission 140371) | Microbial mat bacterial communities from the Broadkill River, Lewes, Delaware, United States - FB_4_MG | ecosystem: Environmental > Aquatic > Freshwater > River > Microbial mats | place: USA...
AATCAAGTCTTTAAGCAAATTCGGGCATTACCTGGTATTGGTATTGATTACCTATACGCTTTTGAACATTTTAATCATTTAAAAACTATTTATTAAAATAAGTAAAAAACCATTTAAATGAATTTAAACAAACAATTTATCCGAGTATCAGAGGATGGTGATTTTGAAGTCGTAAAGTTTCTCGTTGATAAAGAATATGATGTTCATGCCTTTAATGACAATGCACTTTGTTTGTCTGCTCAATATGGACACCTTAAAGTCGTAAAGTACTTGGTTGAAGAATGTGGAGCCGATGTCCATGCCCATGATGAGTACACACTTCGTTGGGCTGCTTGGAAAGGACACCTTGATGTCGTAAAGTACGTGGTTGAAGAATGTGGAGCCGATGTCCATGCCCGTGATGACTACGCACTTCGTAAAGCTGCTTGGAATGAACACCTTAAAGTCGTAAAGTACTTAAAAACGTACAATGTATCACAATTTACAAATAGACACATTGATAAACAAAAAAGAATAGAAAAATCAAATCAAGTCTTTAAGCAAATTCGGGCATTACCTGGTATTGGTATTGATTACCTATACGCTTTTGAACATTTTAATCATTTAAAAACAATTTATTAAAATAAGTAAAAACTATTAAAAAAAATGGGTAATCAATTAAATAAGAAGTTAGACAACCAACTTCAACTTTTCAAAGCATATAGAAAAAAAAAATTATTACAAGAGAATTTAAACAAGCAACTTATCGAAGCATCAAAGGACGGTAATTTATCACAAGTGAAATCCCTTATCATCGAAGGAGCTGACATTCATGACTGGGAAGACTGCGCACTTAACGAGGCTGCTCACAGTGGACACCTTGAAGTCGTAAAGTACTTGGTCGAAGACTGTGAAGCCAATGTTCATCCCGATGATGAATGCACACTTCGTTGGGCTGCTGAGGGTGGACACCTTGAAATCGTAAAGTACTTGGTCTCAAAGGGAGCTAATGTTCATGTCGGTGGTAACGAAGCACTTCGCAAGGCTGTTTGGAAAGGACACCTTGATGTCGTAAAGTACTTGGTCTCAAAGGGAGCTAATGTTCATGCCCATAATGAACTTGCACTTAGTATGGCTGCTGAGGGTGGACACCTTGAAGTCGTAAAGTACTTGGTCGAAGACTGCGATGCAGATGTTCATGTCAAAAATGAAAAAGCACTTCATTGGGCTAAAATTAAGAAACGTCTTGACGTCGTAAAGTATTTAAAAACGTACAAATTATCACAATTTACCAAGAAACACATTGATAAACAAAACTTACGCTACGTGTTCCAACAATATGAATTACCGTTTGAAATAAAACAAATCATTTCGAGTTATGTTTTAAACAAAGTTCGGACTGACCATTAATTAAGTATTTTAAAACTATTTATTAACACAAGCCATAACAATCAAGACAACGATGAGTATGAATAAAAATAAAACTGGAAACCCCCAATAACCAATATATGCAAATTCAGGTTTGCACGTCTTCATATAAAACTCTGTCATATATTCTGTTTTATGTTTTTGTTTACGATACGGGGATATAAAGTTACGAACACTTTCACTCCTATAGCCAAAATCTAGATAATGACCTGGTATATGTACAACAGAAGGTTGTGTGCTATATTTTGTTTTTTTGTTATAAACTGTTATTGTACCGTTTTTTAATACCACGTCTTCATTTGCATTTGATTGTAATGATTTTGGAAAATAATTAAAGACAAAATCAAGTCCTGTATCAAAATAGCATTTTGAACAATTATTTTCATCCATAATAAATTTAAAGAGAGAATATTGATCATCTTTAAATTTTTTGTCCATTTGAAAATTATAAATTTCTAAAATATCACTTGCGGGACCCATTATAAAACCAGCGTTAGGATAAATAAATCCTGGAAATTTTGGATTTTTTATTTTGCATTTATCAACGATTTTTGGATCACAAATTACCGAGAAGTTGCAGAAACTTGTTCGTATATTCTCTAACCCTATTACGATTTTACCATTTGCTAACTCCCAATATTTGTTCATAATTACTTCCGGTGTTTGGAGATATAACACATCGTAACTATCTGATACAATTACTATACTGTTCTTTAATTTCGGTAACACGTTTCGAAAAAGATTCATTTTCATGGTAAACCCTGTCCATTCTTCACCAAGCCCTAGCAATTTATACTCATATCCATTGTTCTCTAAACTTTGACAGAATTCATCAACATATTGATTGCGGTCTGTGGCGACAGTAAGTACAACTGGGTCAGTCATTGTGTTTTTATTTAATTCGTTTATTTTTTATTCCCGTAAATAGATTGATTATAAATGCCACATTTTTATTGATTTCAAATGTTCAACCCCATATTTTGTAATTTCGTATAAATAGAAACCGAGTAGCATAGATAGAAATATAATAGGATAGTATGAATATAAACCCTCCTGATATGATTCATTTTTTACAACTACGTACTTGATTATAGGTGCTACAATACCTATTCCCACGGTATAAAGTGCAGTATAGGACATAAATGCCTCAGTAACGTGATCCTTTACGCCTAGTCCCTTAGAACTGTGAAATAGTAACCAATAAATAATCGCAGACACAAGAATCATCACAGACCCCCCTATCGTTATCTTATCGATGGCGTGAAGTTCTAATTTACTTCGGTCTTCATTATTCCGATTTCTTTCTTTGATTTGGTCAGGGTACATGTAATCATCATCGTAGTATTCACTGTATAATGCACCGAGAATAATAATTTGTATCATAATAATAATTAACGCACAGATTATCGCAAATAGTTTTTTATTTATATTCTTACCCCCCCATAATTCTATACATTCATTCTTCTTGTCTTCTTGTAAACAAATATTTAATCTTTCGATAAAATCCTTTTTTGTCATTGTTTTTTATTCTCTTTATTAATTAAACTATTAAAAATGAATCGAAAAAGTATACGAGGAAGGTTTAAACAAATCGTTTTTAACTCAGATTAAAGATTTGAATACGCGTATATAATCGCAAAACTTGCAGCCACACCATTATATTTTATTATATTCAATTAAATTATTTTAATCTATTTTTAAATTACGCCAGAGTTGGAATATAATTATTAAAAAAATAAACTAAATAATAAAGACAATGACATTTATCACAAGTTCTGATACAAATATTGAATCACCATTAGACGCCTATGGTCGATTACAAGTAAGCAACCCTTTAACATTATTCACATCAAAACAACAATCCACTAATGATCCAGACCAAATGAATACACTCACTGTCGGAACAGGTTCAGCAACTTATACAGCACCTTATCCACATACAAATATGCAAGTCTCTGCAAATGGAGACAAAGTTATTCGGCAATCAAAATTATACGTACCATATCAACCGGGAAAAACACTACAATATTTAATGACGGGTACTCTAATGGACGATACGAGTATAGATAATGTTCGAGCAAGAATAGGACAATTTGACAGTATTATCGACAAGACAGTTGATTCACAACCTACTGGTGATGGTTTCTTTTTTGAAGTCATTGGTGGAACCCCCCCAATAATTAACCTGGTTTATCGTGATTCAAATACTTCTGATATCCCAGCACCAACACCACCCACACAAACGGACACAGTTGTTCCACAAGACGATTGGAATATTGATAAAGTAGATGGTACTGGACCTTCAGGATACGTATTCGACCCATCAAAAAGACAAATTTTTGTATTTCAAATCGCGTGGTTGGGTGTCGGCGACATTCTTTGTGGGTTATTTAACGATAATAAATTTATACCTTGTCATCGTTTTAATTTTTTGGGAACAGGTTCGGGTGTTGCTTATTCTACACGAGGTTCTTTACCTTGTCGATATGAAATAGAAGCAATAGGTGTTCCAAGTAATACCACAACAATGAGACAAGTGTGTTGCTCTGTTTCATCTGATGCAGGCTTTACTCCTCGTGGTGATAATTATTCTGTATCCATGACAAGTACTAAAAGTATTAGTACAACAGAAGTCCCTATTCTTTCGCTCCGTTTAAATCAAACGGGTACAAGTTATAAAAAGGTAAGAACGATACTCAATGTTTTAAAGGTTTCCCTTATTTTAACTGCAAACGCGGATGTAATTTATAATATCTATTTATTTCAAAATCCAACCCAATTTGGTGCGGGACCCCTAACCGGCGCAAGTTTCGTAAATCAAAGTACAGATGTCTCTATTCCTAATTCTGCTGCCGAATACGACATATCTGCAACTGCGATTGATTTAACGGGTGTTACTTATCCTTTTAAACGCTTTGATACAGGATATATTACAAAAACAGTGAGTGTGTTTATCGCAGAAGATATATCCGAACGTACTTTATTGTTGTCAAGCGATATACCTGGTAATTCAGATCTTCTTGTAATTACAATGAGAACCTTTTCGGGGAATCAATCTGCCGCTGCTTCTATACAGTGGCAAGAATTTGATTAATAAAAAAAAATTGACAATTAATAAAAGATAATGGCTGATGACTTTGGTTCATTTAATAAAAACGCAGCTGCTTTTCAGTTTTTATCTGTTAAAGATACTGCGTATATTAAAAGAATAACAGATTTAAACCCCCCCGTAAATGATTCGGACGCTGCAAACAAAGAATATGTTGACAACAACTTAAATACATTTAAGCGAATTATTGTGAATACAAATAGTTATACACTTCAAGAAGACGACGATCTAATCGGAGTCGGATATACAACTACTGGTATTGTTTCAATTAATCTACCTGCGATAAACTCATTGACTACAACGAAATCATACACAATCGTTGATGAAGGGGGGGGTGCGAATACGAATAACATTACGATCAATACAAACGGTTTAGATACAATTATTGGTAATTCAAATATCACGTTGTCTGAAAATTACAATGCTGTTACAATTTATCACGACAGTACTTCGAGATGGTTTATTCAATAAATTATTAATATTTATTATCAATAAAAATGGGAGATTATGGCGATTATGTTAGACATGTAACGGAACCATATGATAAAGTAAAAAAATATGCCGATGAAATGAAAAAATATGCCGATGAAATGAATGAATATTATAAAAATCCTGAAAAATTGAAAGAAAAGGCAAGAGATATTGCAATACAAAAAAGTAAAGAATACTTTAAAGAATCATTACAAAAGGGCGTTCAAACGGTAAAAGAAACTTATGAAAATATAGACACTAGCTTATACACCAACCCCATTTATCTTAAAAATATGTACAAGTTTGGTTTATCTTTAAAACTAATTCAATTACCAACAAAACAACAAACATTAACCGGGTTAAATGTTTTATCATTCATTGGGTTATCACCTGTATCATTACCATCGTGGGTAGGTTATGCTGGGTATGCTAGCGTTATTCACGATTATTACAATAAAAATAAGAAGGCGAAAGAAGAGAAAAAAGTAGATTATAAAACATTACTAAAACAACTTAAAGATGAATCTGAACATTACAAAAACATAACAATAGAAATCATTGATTGTTTTCGAAATGAATTAAAATTAAATGATATAACTGAATCAGTAAATAAAATAGAAGATAATTTCTTTCGAAACGGAAAGGATGATTTTTTAAAACATTTTAATGGAAACGATGAAGATAAAGTTTATGATCATTTAATTTTTCATCAAGTTGTTCCTACAAATGAAGAATCATTAAACATATTGTTAAAATACATCGAATATCAAGCGATTATTAGTAATGGATTTCTTACATTAGTACAAAAGATTATTTACCAGTTAGACCTTGATAAAGAACTCTACACAAACGTTTTATTTGAACCTACCCCATCGATTATGTCTTTAATCAAAAGTAGTTAAAAAGTTAAAGTGGATAAAAAGCGTTTAGATTATGATAACATTGATTCATGGTATTCTCTCTACTTCTCTTCCCCGTTTGTTTATTTAGATTGTCTGATTTATTTGCAACATCACACCCACGAATGTATATGTTACGATGTCTCCTCTCGACTTGTTCCATTGGTATATTATGCGTTTGAAAGTACCAACCGATGAGTTGATCGTCTACAAAGAAACAAGCATTATCGACGTACTTTTCAATCGTAGTACCTTGGTGTTTTAGGTAGTCATTAAACCACCCGATAAAATCCGAATAGTTTCGAGTATACGCACTGATTAAATCAGCACCTTGGGGAACCATCACATTACGCTGGGCGCCGGAGGCGCCCCTCTTTGCTGCGAATGGATATACATAGAATGAATATGATTTACTAATATCTGCATTTTGTTTCTCTGCGATGTCTTTGAAAGCATTTAGTTTATAACACATATCGTCTGCAATAATTGTAATTGATTCATTAGGTATAATGTTCAAGGACCCTATTATTTTGGTTAATGGTCCGTAGTCGTGTGTACGGTTTAGAATGAAACGGGGGTCTGTAATGTCATTATTTACAGTTACATTAAATTCAGGAAATCGTTTGTACTTGTAGGGAATGTTGAGTATAATTTTATCAAAACCTGAGACATATTTCAATAAGTGTTTTATTAATTCTATGGTATTTTTCATTCTAGATGGAATTGTACTCATGGTAATGTACACGGGTAAATCCGTTTCGATCTTTACATGACTATAGTCTAACTTTCTTTTATCAATATAACTGAATAAATTCGAAAACATACCTCACGAGCTACGCTACGCGGTTTTATTAATAATAACAAATAATTAAATTTCCTCGTTTATGTTTAATTAAAACAATATATTAAAAATAAAAAAATGGATAGCAGAGTGTGTACCAAATGTAATATTGAAAAAACGATTGATGAATACTCTAAAAATGGAAAGAAAAAAAACGGTAATATTCGTTATCATAGTGAATGTAAAGCTTGTCAAAAACAATACGATAAATTATCAAGATAATAAATGCGTACAGCACGGAATATTTACAAATTAATTGAAATAATTTAATTTTATTGAAGTGCGAATAAAAATTACAAACAATACCAAAAATGCAATAACAAAAATTGCAATACTTCCTTCAACAGATTGTTTTCGAATATTTGAAATGTTCATTTCCGCGTTTGGTTCTTCGATAGTCTTCCTATAGGAATCAAAAAAGACAAATGATAGAATAAAGAGAACAAGAAAGAATGCGGTCCCAATAATAGTCGATTTCTGTTGTATTCTTAATTCGGAATCTCTCATCTTTTCTTTTTATTATTTACTTAGAAAATAAAACAACAATGATTGAAACGATAAGATCGCAAGTCCAAATGAGTAATTTATAATTTCTTGTGTTTCTTTATTGACTTTGTTTTTTATTATTACCAATTATTTTTTATTCAAATAATACCAAATATAACTATTGATAATTACAAATACAATTGCAGCTCCGTATGTAATATCAATTTTTTTTTGAATTTCTTTTTTATCAATACCTTTTGTGTAATCTTTATGGTAACCAAAGAGTATTGAAACAAATATTATAAATACGAGATTTGTAAATGCTACTAAATCTGTACAACGAGGTGTCCACCAAACCATTTTCGTTTATTTAATCAATTATAATAAATTATTTTCCTAACTTATAAATCAAAAATAAAAAAAAGATTATTATCGCTATCGACATTCCGTTTGTTACCTGGATTGCTGCGCGTTTCTGTTCGAATTCTTGCCCATTTTTGGGTGGAATTTTAAAATACTCGTCAGTGAGAACAAGCGAAGCAATTGAAAGTGCAATTAACAATAAAGCAAAACAGAATAAAAAATATCTTATTTCTTGTTCTTCGGATTTTAAGATTTTTTTATTACTTTAAAATTCAAGTCTTTGGACAACACAAAATAAAATCCGTGCTTTTTGGACAACTGTGAGTATTTCTTCGGACTTGTTGGATAAACGATTTTTCCTTTATTAGATATGCGCAAGTTACGAATTAAATCAACAACGATAACCACGTTCTTATATCCTTTCCTCCTTGCGTTGATTGCTGTGTCTAGCACACAAAAATCACCCAATACACCACAGATAAAAATAAAGTTTTGTTTCTTGTTAAATGGTTTCATAAAATAACTTGTAGGTTTTAAATTGTTTAATATTTTAGGATACCGACTCCAACGTACGGGTCCTTTACCTCCCGTTAGCGCTACGGGGCATTTTGACTTGGTACATCCACATACTCTTCCAAGCGCGTCTCGTTTCTCGTATTTAAACGCACCAAATGAATCGATTTGTTTATGAAAGGCTTTGAATACAACGTGATTGTTTTTCTTTAATTTACGATTGGTTTGACTTCCCGTGGTCATCTCTTGTTCGATCTCCTTGGCAAGATCACTACCCTTTGTTCCCTTAACACAATGTTCACCAAAGATAGGGAACGAACAGTGCTGAACTTTTTTGGTTTTACCCTTTGGGTGGTAATCCCTTGTTGCGATAACTTTGGCGCCTAAATTGGGTTTATTACATTTCTTAATCAAATGCACGATTGGTTTTACAATTCTTTTTGCGTTATGTGTTGGTAACTTTCCTGTTTTGTGTCCTGTATATTTACGATCGATAAAGTCATTTTGCATATCAATTACCATTAAAACGTCATTTTTCATCACGTCAATTTTTTGATAAAAACGAGAATAATCAATCTTTTTTAATTTCGCGACGTACTGTTTATGATTTTTTAACGACATTCTACTATTTTAAAATAAACAATATTTTATTATTATGTTAATTGAACAGCAAGATAAAGCAACAGATTTACCAAATGAAATTACAAATCATATTATGGACTTTCTTTATTAACGGGGCGCCGTAGGCGCCCCTGTCGCGCCGTCGATAAATTTTAATATTTTTACATTCCCACGAAAAGCAATTAATCGTTTTGTACACTTGTCTAATGGTTCTAATTCGTCTGAATACTCTTTCACGATTTCTTTTACAGTTTCAAATTCACCTTTTAACGCAGCTTGTTTAAAGGCTTCGTTTATTCGGTCCCCGTAGGGGACCATGGTCGCCGAAGGCGACAACGCTTGTTTAGTTTTTTCGAGGTCAAAGTTGCTTTGTTTTTTGATTATACTCATTGTACTTATTAATCTTAATTATTTTTTATTTTTAAATTATTTAATTACTACGTTGTAATTTAACGTTATCGGGAAAACATCCGTTTTTTATAATATATTCAATAACCATAATGTCTAACGAATCTTCTTTATGTGCCAATTCTTTTACCAACATTGATGATTTATTTTTTATCATTTTCTTGGCAAGTTCGATGTCCCCGTTTTTCACAGACCATCTTAAAATTGTTTCGACGATGTCTATATCTGCCGGGGATACTTCAAATAACGTAATCATTTCACGTGTCAATAACGATTCGTTTTGAACAATTATCTCTGAAACTTCCTTAGGAGCAAGCCACTCTTGAAGCATTAATCGTATTAATCCAACCGAGTTGATTTCAAGACCATATTTAAATGTTTTCGAATTGTTCAAATCGTTTTTCAAATAAAAATGAACGATATCATATTCATCATTTTCAATTCCCCACTTTAACACTACACCAATAATGTCAAATAATTGGTACATATATTCAATAATGTATGGATCACGCTTTGAAGAATCTGAACATGCCGTTTCTAACATTTTTTTACCGGTTTCGAAATCTGTTATGTCTAATTTTTGCAATACAATTTTAAACGTTTCTAATGAATTACCTTTTGCTGCTTCATTTGCCACGCGTTTCCAATCGATTATTTCATTAAATATTTGATGGTGAGTCATTTTTTTTACGAATTCGCATTGTCCGTTTTGAATTGCGTAATCCATCGAGTGATTTATGTAATGTGGATACTTGGGGTCATTTAAAATTTCGGGAACAGTAATCGCTATTTCAAACGATTTCACTAACCCATACGTTCCAAAATATCGGAATAACACCCCGACTGTACTTTTCGATGCAATGTATCCCCTTTCAAATAACCGAACCAATAAATCATCTAAACGTTCCAAATGATCCACTCGAAAGTCTGAATCTTTATTTACACTCTTTTTACATTGCGTTTCCAAAAATCTAAGAATGTCCCACGAAACATCAGTCGAGATACAAAATGCTTCACTGAATTTATGTTTTCCAAATTTTGAAAAGTGAAAATCAATGGTGTCTGGAATTAAATCAAGTAATAAATGAATCATATCTACTTGTGTATCTTTTTCAGGACATTTGAATGCTTGAAAAAGTAATTCTTTTTCATACGTTTCGTATTCCACTTTGGGTTTGGAAGCTTTAAGTGTATTATTGTTTTCGAGTTTCATTGCCTTCCTATTATTCTTATTATTCCTATTATTCGTATTATTTAGGTACTTGTTCTTATTTTTTGTTTTTAAATTATTTACACTTAAAAAAGTATAATGTCAGAATCGGGGCGATACGAACCAAAGTTATTAGAACTTTCGAGTATTAAAGCGTTTTTGTATGATCCATCGGGATATAGAGAAAGAGCAGGAGAATATAACCTTTTACCACAAAGTATACATGTTAGTCAATTTTTATGTAAAGGAAATTATGAAATTTGTCGAGCGATGATGCGAATGTTTTATAAAAGTTGTGCAGATGTAATCGAAAATCCAGATGATTATTCAAAGGAAGAAATGATAAAATGTATCTTACATTTTTGTCGACAATTTGACTATCATTATGATTATGCTGATAATTTATTTTATCGTAAAACATTTAGTCCATTTAACCCCATTAAAGTCGTAACTGGTGATGAAACAGAAACACAAAAAAGAGAAAAAGATAATAAACAGTATTACAACCGATTTGAAAATTTAATCGCGGGATATGATCGTTCTCAATTGATTAGTTTAGTCAATGCTGTACACACTGATATGATGACCGAAGAAACAGATCAATATATGGATTTGTTAGAATATCCTCAACGCTTGGGTGATTCTTATTACACCAACCCAGAGTTAGCAACAAGTGGATTCTATGAACACGGTGGTGGTGATGAAAGTTCCGGAGGCGGATATGATGAATTATATGCCGATGAAAAATCATTAAGTGATGGTGATTATTTCTTTCAAGAATTTTAATGTTTGATTTAACAAAAAGAATGTTGGAAAATAAACAAAAATTGGCAATTTATGCTGCCCGTGAAGGAAATTTTAATATTTTTAAAATCGTGATTGATTATTTGATAGAAACAGAAGGACCAAATTCTGTACGATTTGAAGACTTTGCTATTTTACGACAATCTTGTGCTCGTGGACATTTAAATATTGTACAATATATTTGTGAACATTTTCCTCCCATTGGTGATTTTAAATATGGTTCGTGTTATTATAACTACGGTCCGTTTGAATTAGCTTGTGGAAATGGACACATTGGAGTTGTTCAATACTTGTTTGAAACATACGATATATCACCAAGTATCGTTCAAGCAGGTATTTCAAAAGCAGCAGAGAATGGATTTATTCAAATCATAAAATACTTTTCTCGGTTGCCCTTCGGGCACATGTCCTTTGAAAATGCACTTTATTTATCACTTTTTTACAAACACATGGATATATTTAATTATCTACTTCAAAACAGTACGAAATTAAACATAGATATACAAGCAAAAAATGACGCCATTGTTAAAAACTTGGCAAAACGATTTGAATACCCGCGGATATTACGGGGTATCCTTGAAAGATATTACACATTTGAAGACATATACCGAATTAACCGATATTTTAAACAATACGAAGCATATAAGGGTACACATCATTTTGACGCCCCGAATAATCCCGATGAAACAATTCAGTTATTCAAACAAATGTATTATTTAGACATTATTAAACGAACCTGCGGTGCCCCTTCGGGGCACCTTCCACTTGAAATTCAAAATATTATTTTAAGTTATTTAACTGGTTTGTTCTTGTAAAAGTTTGCAAGTCCAATCAAAAATAAACACAGTATTACCGCCAATATAATTAGTACAAATATAAATACAATGGTTAGATTTTTAATATTTGAATTCGAATTTGAACAATTTGTGCACTCGGAATTTGTAAAGTGTTCTACACCGCTCCCTTGGAGCGGCGGACCCCTTCGGGGGTACACACCGCTCCCTTTCCCTTGGTTCGGAGACTGGGGCGCCGAAGGCGCCCACATATGTCCTCCGTTATAATACCCTGGAAAGAACCCAACTGGATAATAGTGTCCTATGGGAACTTGGTATTGTCCACTCCCCGTAGGGGAGCGGTGTGTACTCCCGAATGGGTCCGCCGATTCTCGGTGTGATTGAATTTGTTCTTTTACGTGACCGTAAGGTCCGTTCCCCGTTGGGGAATAAAACGTTGATGATACTTGTGGACCATAGTTTAGATATCCATACCTTGTATCAGGATACCAAGGATATTGCGGCAACAGAGCTGCGGGTGGTACTG
>Ga0193961_1000713_pt1 | contig 12451 bp, 14 predicted proteins | sample FB_4_MG_FD_140371 | JGI IMG/M metagenome (GOLD analysis project Ga0193961, IMG submission 140371) | Microbial mat bacterial communities from the Broadkill River, Lewes, Delaware, United States - FB_4_MG | ecosystem: Environmental > Aquatic > Freshwater > River > Microbial mats | place: USA...
TACATTTAAAAAAGCTATATTTGCATCTTCTAAAATATCTAGTTGAGTTTGTTTATGAGTTAATACTCTTACATCTTGTTGGAGTTTTTCTATATCAAGATTTGACCATGTTGATTGGTCATATAAAATTTGGTTTAAAGTAAGTGAAGCTTTCCCATTTTGGCTTGCAACAGAAGATGAACCTGTATCTTTGCGATTTTGATGATTTATATTTGCTACTAATTGAGGGTATAGTTTTGACTCTTTTTCACTTATTTGTTCTTTTCCTATTTTAAGGTTTAGTTTTGAAGAGTTTATATTGAGATTTTCTATTAGTGCTTGTTTGGAAACTTTTTGTAAATCCCAAGAGAAAAACTCTTTATTTGTTATATCATTTATCTTTTGAGACTCTAACATTAGATCAAATGATGGTGAAATATTTAAAGCTTTTGCAGTTTGGATATTTATATTTAACTGTTTATCTCTATTTATAAATACTCTTAAATCTTTTAAATTCTCACCTAAAAGAACAGACTGAATACCCAAAGCAAATCGTTTTGCATATTGATCTTTATTTGAGGATGGCATTGCACTTGATAATGCACCTAGATTTACTAAGTTTGCACTTACCATTGAGTGTGTTGGTATACCTTTTTTTGTTAGAGTATTTATAAGTTGTTTTAATTGTTTATTATCCATTCTAGGTAAGGCACCTAACAAAACAGCTTCAGTATTTTTTGGAAGTTTTGATAAAAGATCACTTTCCCCTTTATGTGGAAGTATAGTAAGATTTACACCCAACTCTTGAGATGCTTCTTTTCCAAAGTTTTTAATCTTTGGCATCACTTCAGCTATAAGTGCATCACTTATTAGTACTACATTTTTAAAAGGGGTTATTTTTTTAAACTGTTGTAATTCATCTTTTAAATCTGCTTGAATAGTTATATATGTTAGATTATGTTTTCCTGACACTTTTCCCTTAAGTGGGGCATTAGTTATTTTTGTGTGTATGATAGTTGATACTAATGTAGGTTTGGGGTATTTGTCTTTATTTACAGCAATTGCAGCTGTACCAAAACCAATAGCTATAACTATATCAACCTCTTTATCTTTATAAAGTTTATCAAGTGCTTTTTTGATACCCTCTTTTCCCCATGAACCATTAAGTTGTTTTTCAACAGGAAAGTTTACTATAAACTCCCCTTTTGTTAAAATATCTACCTCTTTTTTTATATACCCTATAACTTTTTTTGTAATAGGTGATACACCATCACTTACAACTCCTATAGTTACAGACTCTTTTGCAAATACGGGCATAATAAACACCAATAACAAAAGAAGATTAGAAATAAGTTTTTGCATAAATATCCTTTATTTTTTTCGCTCACCAAATAATTTTGGTCTAAAAGAACCAAGTAAAACTTCAAATAATAACGGTAAGCCATTTGATGCACCAACCATAGCTTCCATTTGTGCTGTTTCTAAAAACTCTTGACTAACTGCTCCAGCTTCAACTGATAGTTTAGCTAACTCTACAAGCTGGGGCATCATAGGTACTAAAAATACAAAAGCATTGATAGTTAAAAATGTTATCATCACAAATTTAAGTTTTAACCAGTTTGGTTTCTGCTTTAAACTTCGATAAAGTAAAATATCAGATATTACTTTTAACCCAAGCCCTGGAAGTATAAGTATATAAGCACTTAACTCTTTATATGTATATACATTTAAAGCTGTATGTGGATCTGGATGACCTAAAACATTTCCTATAACTATATGCGAAAGTATCCCTCCCACATACATAATAGTTCCAATCTCAGCGATGAAATCCAATATTTTTCTTGATAGCATTTTCTTTTCCTTAGTATGATTTAGCTATTTTTTATTTGCAACTATTGTTGCTATTACATCAATATTATCAGCCATAATTGCACTCATAGATCCATTTAACATAAACTGCTGTCTATCTACAGTTGATGTTAATTTAAAAGTTACATTTTTTTCTGATATAGAAAGTTCACTTATTTTAAATGTTAATTCTTTTGTTATCCCTTTCATGCTTACTGTTGCTATTACTGTATCATCTGTAATAGTATTTGATTTAAATATAATATTTGGAAATTTAACCGTATGAAAGTAATCATCAGCTTTTAGGTGGTCATCTCGCTCAGTATCTTGAGTATTAATTGAATCAATTGAAACAACACCATCTATATTTGTTAATTTATCACCTTCAACATCAATTGATCCAGAAAAGTTAGAAAATTCACCATCTACTCCTACAAACATCATCTTACTTGCTTCAAATTTTATACTTGAGTACTCTTTATCTACTATATACTCACTACTAAACAATGATACTGCTAATGCAACTGTTAAAAATATTTTTTTCATCTTTTATCCCTTATTTACCAAATGGTGATTTTTGTTGTTTGTATTCATCTTTTGAGATAAGACCATCTTTGTTTGTATCAATTGATTCAAATCTACTATTTATTCTATACTCTTTCATCTCATCAATTGAGAGTTTACTATCATTATTGATATCTGATTTGATAAACTCATCTTTTGAATTAGAAATTATCTCTGCTTTTGTTACTACACCATTTTTATCTAAATCATTTTTCTTAAAAAAGTTTTCTATTATACCTGGAAATATTTTTCCAAATCTTGTATCTGTAATCTCTTCTTTAGTTAATTGTGCATCCTCATTATCATCTGCTCTATTAAATCTATTTAATGCAATCTCTAAATGCTCTTTTTTATTTAGAAAACCATCTTCATTTGTATCATATTTTGAAAACATCTTATTTCCAAAATCTCCTTTAGAAAATTTCCCAGCACAACCTGTTGAAAATAATGCAGTTGCAATTACTAATGTTCCTAATACTAAATTTCTTTTTTTCATTTTAAGTCCTTTATATTTACTTGTCTATTACAAGTATAATTGAATAAATATAAATTCTTGCTTAAGACAAGTATTATCTTTTTTTCATTAAAATTCATTTATGAAAGAAAAAAAATTAAATAAATCATTAGGTAATCTGCTACACAATATTAATGTAAGTATGAAAAAAAAGTTAGAACAAGAGTTATCTGATTTTGATTTAATAACATCTAATCAGTTTGGAGTATTGTCATTGCTATCAAAAAAAAGTATATCGCAAAAAGAAATTTCAAATGCAACCTTAATTGATGAACCCTCAACTACACGATTACTTGATCGAATGATAAAAAGAGATCTTATAGGAAAAAAAAGAAGTAAAGAAGATAAACGTAAACATATTGTATATATCACTGATAATGGGAAAAATCTTTTACAAAATATTATGCCAATTGTTACTCAAAACAATAATTATGTAACTGAATTGTTTGACGAAGATGAGCAAGAAACACTTTTCCAATTACTTAATAAAATAAATGCTAAATTAAGGAGTTGATTAAAACCATAAGTGCAATCATTGTACGAATAAATTGTTCTTTATTAAGCTTTTTTCTATTAAAATACAATTATGGAAAAATATCAATTTAGTAAGTCGCTAGGTCATCTCTTTCATAATATTAATTTAACCATGCGAAAGAGGTTAGAAAAAGAGATTGCAGGTTTTAATTTAGCAACATCACATCAATTTGGGGTTCTTTTATTATTATCAAAAAAAAATATGTCGCAAAAAGAAATATCAAACGCAACACTTGCGGATGAACCGTCAACAACAAGAATGCTTGATAGAATGATAAAAAAAGGTCTTATTGGAAAAGAAAGATCCAAAGAAGACAAGCGAAAACATGTAGTATATATTACGGAAAAAGGTCAAAATCTTTTACAAGATATCATGCCAATCGTTATTAAAAATAATAATTATGTAGCTAGTCTACTAGATGAAGAAGAACTAGAAATATTATTTAAACTTCTTAATAAGATAAATAATAATAGCTCATTTTCACAATAGGATAATAATTACTAACACTATTTCTTGAAATTTTAAGTATGAATGGGTGTAATTGTATTAAATGGAAGCGTTATCGTAAATTCAGCACCTTTAAAACTTTCATTTTTATATTTATAGTTTACATTGTTTATTGTGATTTTCCCATTCATTCCATTCACAATTAAATTATGACTCATACTAAGACCTAGTCCTGTACCTTGTGATTTATGTTTTGTAGTAAAATATGGTTCGAAAATATGTTCTATAATATCTTGAGTAATTCCACCTGCATTATCTTTGATAATTATTTGTATATTTTCTTTTTCTTTAAAAGTTGAAATAAAGATATATTTTTTCTGTATATCATTAGGGAAAGCATCTTTTGCATTATTAAAGATATTTATAAAACACTGAATAAGTTCACTCGGATACCCATATAGATTGATTTTATTATCTACATTCATCTTTATATGTATATCATGTCCTTTTATGCTACCCTCAACTAGATGTAAAAAACTATTTATAGTATCACTGAGATTAAAAGATACTTTATTTCTATCTCCTTTGATGAAGTTTCTAAAATCATCAATTGTTGTAGATAGGTATTGTGCATTATTATTGATAGCATCGCAGAGTTTGTAAAATTCTTTATCTTCTAAAATTTTTAATTCTTTTTGCAATTTCATTCCTGTTGATGCTGTAGATATAACTGATAATGGTTGTCTCCATTGATGAGCTATATTTCCAATCATCTCACCCATTGCTGCAAGTTTTGATTGTTCTGCTAATTGAGAATCTCGTTGTTTTACATTTCTTTTATAATTCACAAAGATTCGTTTAATGAAATATGACATGATTAGGGATAATATTAAAAATATAATAGTTAGTAAAACACTAAATAAGATAATTCTTTGTAATTCAACACTCTGAATATCTTTTAACATTTTTGCTCGTCTATTGATTTTAGATTGTAAATCTTCTGTATAAAACCCTGTTCCAATTGCCCAATTCCAATCATTTATCCCTTTTACAAATGAAATTTTTTCACTAGCTAATCCTGTATTAGGCTTAATAGTCCCTACATAATTTATAAAACCTTCACCATTTTTTGCTGTATGTATAACTTCTTGAATAATTTTGAAGCCATTAGAATCAACTACTTCAATTCTATTTTTACCTACATAACTTTTTTTTATATGGCTAAGTGTCATTCCCTTATAATCAAATAAAAATATATAACCATTTTCCCCATATTTAATACTTTGGATTTTTTCAATAATGTATTTTTTCATATCTTCTTCAAAATCTGTAAAATATTCACCTGTTCCAATAAACCAATTAAAAGGTTCAAAATATTTGCCAAAACCTATTTTTTTATATTGTTTTTTCATATTGTGTGGTTTGTACCACCACCATGTGTAAAAGCCTTCTGTATTTTCTTTGATAACATGAGACATCCCTTGAATAGTATATATCCCTTTTGCATCTTTAAATTTTGAAAAATCTTTCCCTTCTAATTTTTTATTTGGAGGTAATAATACATTTGTTCCATTCATCTCATATAAAAAATAATATCCTCTTCCATTGTTAAATCGGATATCTCTAAGCGCATCTTTCATGATTTTTTTTATCTCATTTTGTTTTTTATGAATATTTTCTTTATAGATTCTTGTGAGAATAGAGTGTGCTTCATATACTCTAGCTTTGATAGATTTTTTAAGTTTCTCTTCTGTTCTATTTTTTTCAAAATTAATTGATTGATAGACTCTTAAAACTTCTTCTTTCATTCTTTGTTTTTGTAAAGCTGTAAGTTCTTCTGTTATGTTAATGAGTTTTTGTTCATAGTTTTTATTTTGTTGTTTAATGGCAAAATATGTTGCAATGCTCGAAAATAATACGATTACAACTATAGGTACAATTTTGATAAGTAATATAAGATTTTTTTCACTTTTCATAGGTAATAGTATTATAAATATATTAAATTAATCCTGAAAATGAGTGGGAAACTTTTTAGGAATTATGAAGTATATTTAGAAGGTTTTAAGTAAATAGTTTATATAATCCCGAAGTTAGAAAGTTGATGAGATTTACTCATGAATTATCTATAAACATATTTATGCGGGAGTAGCTCAGTTGGCTAGAGCCTCTGCCTTCCAAGCAGATTGTCGCGAGTTCGAGTCTCGTCTCCCGCTCCATTTAAATATATGCTTCCTTAGCTCAGCTGGATAGAGCAACGCCCTTCTAAGGCGTAGGTCACACGTTCGAATCGTGTAGGGAGTACCACTAAAATGACTTGTTAGCTCAGTCGGTAGAGCATTTCCCTTTTAAGGAAGTGGCCGTTGGTTCGAATCCAACACGAGTCACCATTTTACAAGTAACTCCTATTAAATAAATCTTATTTTTCTACAGAATCTTTAGCTTTTTCGTAAGCTAGTTGTTCCTCTTTTTCCCATTGTTTTACTGGTCCATTATCAGAATACAAGTAAAATAAACCTCCACATGTAATAAAGACTAAAAGTAAAATTGAAATCATAGTTTTCATAGTTTTCCTTGTTTGATTGAGTGGAAAGAGTATAGCTTTTTTATACTTATACACCAAACATAAGTTGGGATAAAATTATTATAATGATCACTAAAATAAATGGAAATAAATGACTTTTAAAAACTAGAGGTTGGATTCCAAAAAATACTTGAAGCACACCACGTAATCCTAACCATCCACCTAAAAATCCTTTAATAGCAAGTAAAATTTGGAAGTTTGTCCATCCCGATTCACTTATAACACCAAAGTTAATGTAAAAAAGATAGATACCTGATGCAACTGCAACAATGAGAGCTTTTGGAACAACTTTACGAACATATTGCATAAAATACTCTCGTACTTTAGAGTGTTCGTCGTTTGTTAAATCTTTTTTCATTTTAGATAAAAAAAGATTATCTGTAAATAGGAAACCACCATAAATAAATACGGAAAAAATATGAATGAGTTTTATTGTTATGTATATCATTTGGGTATTTTATCATTTTTTATATCAAGAAACTTAATCTAAGTCAATTTTAAATAGTATAGTGGAAAAATAAATATCTTTAATAAATTACAAATAAGTAATATTGTATTATCTATTTAATGATAACAAAAGAATCTATAGAAAATCTTAAATCTCATCTTGATGTAGTAGATGTAATATCTCAATTCATAGAACTCAAAAAAACAGGTGCAAATTTTAAAGCATGTTGTCCATTTCATGGAGAAGATACTCCCTCTTTTGTGGTAAGTCCTGTAAAACAAATATATCATTGTTTTGGTTGTGGGGCAGGTGGAGATAGCATAAAGTTTGTAATGGAGCATGAAAAACTTTCATATCCAGAAGCTTTAGAAAAGTTAGCATCGATGTCCAACGTATCTTTAGAATATGATAATAATTTTAAAAAAATTGATTCTTCTATTATCGTTAAAGTAAATGAATATTATCAAAAACTGCTCACACATAATGAAGAATCAAAAAAATATTTAAAAAGTAGAGGTATCTCGGATTTTTCAATTGAAAAATTTGAGATAGGATATGCCAGTAATTCAAATGATACAATAAATTTTTTAAAATCAAATTTTTTAAATTTAGCAGATGCAAAAGAGTTTGGTATCATTGATACAGGAAAAAATGGTTTGTATTCACGTTTTATAGAAAGAATAACTTTCCCAATATATACCATTACAGGGGTTGTTGTAGGTTTTGGTGGGAGAACAATTACTGGGCATAATGCAAAATATATAAATTCTCCACAAACAAAATTATTTAATAAGTCAAAATTATTGTATGGGTATCATCTTGCAAAAGAAATGATATATAAACAAAAAACAGTCATAGTCACTGAAGGGTATTTAGACGTAGTGATGCTTCATCAAGCTGGTTTTTCAAATACTGTTGCGACATTAGGAACTGCATTAACTACTGAGCATTTGCCTTTATTAAAAAGAGGAGAACCAAAAGTAATCGTAGCTTATGATGGTGATAAAGCAGGTTTAAATGCTGCATATAAAGCAAGTTTATTGTTAAGTAACAGCCAATTTAAAGGGGGAGTTGTTATTTTTACTCAAGGGCAAGATCCTGCTGATATGGTCCATGGGAATAAAATTGATGAATTAAATGCAATGTTTGCAAATACTATTCCATTTATTGATTTTGTAATTGATTCAATAATAAACAAATATAATCTTGAAAATGCACAAGAAAAACAATCAGCATTACAAGAATCAAATGACTATTTAAAAACTTTAAGTCCTATTTTACAAGAGGAATATTCCACTTTAATAGCACGAAAACTCAATATTAATAGCCAATTAATTCAAGTACAACATTATGAACAGCAAAAATCTACAAATATAAATTTATCTTCAATTGATATTTCTGAATTGAGTATTATTAAAACTGTTTTAGATAACCCATCCTATTTAGAATTGGTAAAAAAAGAGTTAAGTGCAGATATGTTTGAAATACATAGTAATGAATATAATATGATGTTAAATGATCCAAACGATCCTTCGTTAATGGGTCTTATGCTTAATGAACATCTCATCTCTTATACAAAAGAGGAATTAAATAACCAGCTTGTTATTATTTTAATGCCATATTATAAAAAAAAATTGCAACAGTTACATTATGCTGAACACTTAAATTATCGTGAAAAAGCAAATTTAACAAGAGAATTAAAATACAAACTTATTGAATTAAAATCAAAAAAACTTATTGTAGGTTAAAAGAATAATTAATTATCAATAGTGTATAATTTAAAAAAGATAAATAGGATAATAAATGGAATTTTTAACGACAGAAAATGCACCTGCAGCAATTGGACCTTATTCACAAGCAGTAAAATTTAATGGATTATTATATACTTCAGGACAAATCGCATTAAAATTAAATGGTGAAATGGTAGAAAATGATATAAAAAAACAAACAAGACAGATATTTGAAAACATAAAAGCTATTTTAGAAGATAATGGAACTTTTATGAGTGAAGTATTAAAATTAAATATCTTTTTAACTGATATGAATGACTTTGGAATAGTAAATGTAATTATGGCTGAAGTATTTGGTGACCATAAACCAGTAAGAAGTACTATTCAGGTTGCTGGACTACCAAAAAATGCGATGATAGAGATGGATGTGATTGCAACAGCCGTTGATTTTCATTAGTTAATATCGCTTAAAGTATATTTAAAGAAATCTTATGTATAATTCGCTTTATAAATTTTAGAGGATAAGCTAATGTACGCAATTATCAAAACTGGTGGAAAGCAATACAAAGTATCAGAAGGTGATATTTTAAATGTTGATAAGCTAAGTAAAGAAGCAAAAGAAGTAATCGAATTTACAGAAGTAATAGCTGTAAACGATGGGAAAGCATTAACAACTGGTGAAGCAGTTGCAAACGCTAAAGTAACAGCTGAAGTTATCGTTGAAGGTAGAGATAGAAAAGTTATCTCTTACAAAAAACTGAGAAGAAAAGATAGTAAACTTAAAAGAGGTTTCAGAAGAAGCTTCACTAGAGTAAGAATTACTAAAATAGCGGCATAAGGAATATAATATGGCTCACAAGAAAGGTCAAGGTAGTACTAATAATAATAGAGACTCAGCTGGTAGAAGACTAGGAGTTAAAAAGTTTGGTGGAGAATCAGTAATTGCTGGTAACATCATTATTAGACAAAGAGGAACAAAAGTACACGTTGGTGCTAATGTTGGAATTGGAAAAGATCACACAATCTATTCTTTAATAGATGGTGTTGTTAAGTTTGAACAAAAAGATAAAAATAGAAAAAAAGTATCAGTTTACGCTTCATAAGTAGTAATATGAAATGATAGTTTTAAGGCACTGTAGCGTTTGCTATGGTGCCTTTTTTTTTACAAAAGATAATTTATAATATATAGTTTAGTGAAATTATATATTATGAATTAGAAATCGGAGAATAATATGTTTGTAGATAATGCCAGTTTTACAGTTAAGTCAGGAAAAGGTGGAGCAGGATGTGTTTCATTTAGAAAAGAGAAGTTTGTTGTTAAAGGTGGACCAGATGGTGGAGCCGGAGGAAAAGGGGGAGATGTCTATTTTGAAGTAGATAATAATACTGATACCTTATCCGCATATAAGGGGATACATCATGTAAAAGCTGATAATGGGCAACCTGGTATGGGGAGTAATTGTAGTGGTAAGTCTGCAAAACATGTTGTGTTAAGAGTTCCACCAGGAACACAAGTAATCGATGAAGATACAGAAGAAGTATTATTTGATCTTGTTGAAAATAAACAAAAAGTTTTATTTCTTGAAGGTGGAAAAGGGGGATTGGGAAATACTCACTTTAAGAACTCACGAAATCAAACTCCTAGTTATGCGCAACCTGGACTTGTAGGTACAACTAAAAATGTGCGATTAGAGTTAAAATTAATTGCAGATGTTGGTTTGGTTGGGTATCCAAATGTTGGAAAATCGACATTGATCTCTACTATTTCAAATGCTACACCACAAGTTGCAAATTATGAATTTACAACATTAACACCAAAATTAGGTGTAGTTGATGTAGGTGATTATAACTCATTTGTTGCTGCTGATATTCCTGGAATTATTGATGGTGCTAGTGAAGGTCGTGGATTAGGTATAGAGTTTTTAAAACATATTGAAAGAACAAAAACATTATTATATATGATTGATGTATCAAATTATAGAGAGATGTTAGATCAATATACTGTTTTAAAAGAGGAAGTGAAAAAGTTTTCTCATGAGTTAAGTACGAGAAAATTTGCAATAGCATTAACAAAAATTGATGCAATTCCAGCTGATGAAATTAATGATAAAGTTCAGGAGTTTATATCAGGAATAGGATTGGATATATCGAATGAAAATACATTTTCTTTCCAAAAAGACAAACAATATTTTCTTCAAGAATTAACATATACAAAATATAATGAAGATTTACCGTATTTTGTACTACCAATATCATCTGCAACACATGATAATATTAATGGAATCAAATATGCACTTTATGATTTAATTAGTAGGGATAAATGCGAAGAGTAGTTTTAAAAGTAGGGAGTGCTGTATTAACAGAGAATAGTACTCTTGCTTTAGAAAGATTGGAAAACTTAGTAGCATTAATTGCTTCATTAAAAGATAAATATGAGATTATATTAGTAAGTTCTGGAGCAGTAGCTGCTGGATTTTCACTCTTACAATTAGACAAAAAAGTTATTGCAAATAAACAAGTTCTTGCAGCTTTAGGACAACCATTATTATTAGATACTTACCGACAAAAATTTTCTCAATACAATATATTATGTGCACAAGTATTACTAGAAGCTTCAATTTTTAATGATAGTACGCGATTAGAACATGCAAAAGATGCAATGCAAGTGATGATGCAAAATAATATTGTGCCAATTATTAATGAAAATGATGTAACTGCAACAGAAGAGTTAGTATTTGGAGATAATGATCAGTTATCAGCGTATATCACAAAGTATTTTGATGCAGATTTGTTAGTTATTTTAACTGACATAGATGGGTATTATGATAAAAATCCACATGAATATGAAGATGCAAAACAAGAAAAAATAGTCCATGTAATTAGTCAGTCTCAATTAGAAGAAAAACACAGTGCAAATAGTGAATTTGCAACGGGTGGAATAGTGACAAAACTCAAAGCTGCACACTTTTTACTAGAAAATAAAAAAAGTATGTTTTTAGCGAGTGGTTTTGATTTGAAAAGTGCTTATGATTTTCTTTTAGATAGTAGTCAAACAAATGGAACACTTTTTATTGGAAAGGAATAAATAATGAAAAAAGATGTAAAAGTTGTCTTTATGGGAACACCAGATTATGCAACAATAATTTTGGAAAAACTCTTAGAAAAAAATTATAATATAGTCGCACTTTTTACACAACCTGATAAACCAGTAGGGAGAAAACAAGAATTAACTCCACCACATATAAAAAAGTTTGTTATTGAAAATGGACTAAGTATTCCTATTTATCAGCCATTAACATTAAAAGAGAGTATTATACAAAAAAGTATTTCAGATTTAAATCCAGATATTATTATCGTAGCTGCGTATGGTCAAATTTTGCCCAAAGAAGTACTCAATATTGCACCATGTATAAATTTACATGCATCGTTATTACCTAAATATAGAGGAGCTAGTCCTATCCAAGAATCATTATTAAATAATGATAAATTTACAGGTGTTACAGCAATGAATATGGATGTAGGATTAGATAGTGGGGATATTTTAGGATTTCAATATATAAAAATTGAAAAAGATACTGTTGTAGCTGAATTATTCGATAAACTTTCAGATTGTGCTGCTTCTTTGACAGTAGAAATTTTAGAAAAATATGAAGCTATTCTACCTATGAAACAGAATTTATCTATGGTGTCGCATTGTAAAAAAATAAGTAAAAAAGATGGTTTAGTCGTGTTTGATAATGCATCAATTTTTTATAATAAATACAGAGCATTTAAATCGTGGCCAGATATTTATTTAGAAAGTGGA
>Ga0193961_1000715_pt1 | contig 12435 bp, 11 predicted proteins | sample FB_4_MG_FD_140371 | JGI IMG/M metagenome (GOLD analysis project Ga0193961, IMG submission 140371) | Microbial mat bacterial communities from the Broadkill River, Lewes, Delaware, United States - FB_4_MG | ecosystem: Environmental > Aquatic > Freshwater > River > Microbial mats | place: USA...
ATAGGGAATAGTTTTTGAGTAATTATCTGAAATATCTTCATCAAAATAAACATAACAATTATAATCCCAAAAATTTTGAATACAGTATATTCTCTCACCTCCAAAAAGGCTTTGAGTGTATTTTTTAAAGAGATAGAAAATGGTACATTTTTCTTATTTAATATATCCAAGTGATGCTCATTGGCACTTAGGTTGCTTACTATTATCGTTTTTTGTTGATTCCAGTGTTGTGATAGTGCTTCTAACTTTTGTTCTACCTCTTTATCTAGTTTTCGAGATAGGAGTGCTTCTATATTTTTTTGTGCTGTTAGAGTCTGTTCGAGTTGGATTTTATAGTATTTAATCTCCTCTTTTAGCTTCATCTTGTCTCTCATCTCTTCTGTGGATTCTCTAAACTTCTGTATGAGAGGTTTGAGTAGAAGCTCGAAATCTTCACTTAGTGTTCGCTCTTTCTCTTGACTCTTTTGTACCAACCCATCAATACCTGTAACCATCCTATCAAACTTGTTTTGTATCTCATCTCTACTTTTGTGAAGCTCTTTGAGTTCATTTTTCATCTTGATTTTCTCTTGTTCATCAATCACTCTTAGGATAGATTTAGACTTCTCATTTATATCTTTATCTATCTGCTCTGCTGAAGATATGAGATTTGAGAGGACTGTAACATTTATCTCTTCTGTTACATCTACATCTTGGGCAAAGAGTTGAGATGATGAAGTTATTATAGAAAAAAATAGTATAAATAGTATCTGCACAACTATCTTCTATTAATCTTGAATATAGAGACGAGTAAGTATCTTTATCACACTCTCTACTGATTTGGTGCTTGTGCTTTCATTTACAGTGTGATAGCCTATTGTAGGAAACTGTAGTGTTGTTCCTTGTATTGTACCTTTGGAGGCTTTGATGATTTTACCTAGTTCGGTCGTACCTAGTGAGCCTTTGGTGTTGTTTTGTTTCATCATATTTTTGAGATAGGCATCTTTGTAGTGATACCCCATATCCTCTTCTAGTACAATCTTTTTGATTTTAGTTTTTAGAGGTGAGCGAAAGTATCCATTTGCATCTCTTTGTCTCAACACAACATCAAGATTTTGCATATCTTCAAGTGTCTTATATGGACTAGTATCAAGCACGAGTAGCTCATTGGTAGTTATATCAAATCGTCTAAACCACTCTAATAGAAATCTCCAACTTCTTCCTGCCTCCTCTGAGGCTGTAAAAAATGCCGTTCCCTTATATCCTAGATGATATAGATGTATAAGCACTGCTATAGATACCACATTATCAAGCTGAGCAGAGATGATACCATCGTTGAACTCTAGCTTATCCATAAATGCAATCGGAGTCCCTGGCATAAGATGTGCAAACTCATCTATCTTGAAGATAATGTTATTTCGTCTCTCACACAAAAAAGCATCTCTAATAACTCCTAGCCCTAGATAGCTTCCCGACCACGGCTGATATGCTTGGACTTTCTCCCCTACAAATCTATCTCTCAAATCATATAGTAGCTCATCTGATTTAAGTATATCTTTTAGGTCAGACCTATTTTTGGCTATAAAAGCAGCGTATTGAAACTCATTATGCCCTGTACAGATAAGTCCGTGTCTATCTGCGTGAGCTGAGAGGTAGCCACTTGTTGGTTCATCTCCATAAGCTACCAATACACCATCAAAATACTCCACCTTGACACCTATCTCTTCAAGTTCTCTTTTGACAAACATAAAGAATGGATGCTCTGCTCCTACAACGCTTGGGACTCTTATTAGTTGCTTTAAAATATCGTAAAAATCTTCCATATATTATCCTAATTGATTATTTTTAATTTTGTCGCATTTTATCACTGTTACGATATGGAGTAGTTAAAAAAGTGCTATTATTTATATATTTTGATAGTAGAGACTACCCACCAAAAGGTGGGTAAATAAGTTTTGTTGTGCAGATAGTTTTGGGGTTTACTCTTCTATTTTAGGAGAGTTTGCTTCATCACAAGCTTCTGCAGTCTCTTGACATTTTTCTGAACACTCATCTGTGGCATTATCACCACACTTTGTCATACAACTATCATACAACACATCACACTTATTTACAGCTATCTCATCATCTGTCTCAGCAGATACAGCCAATACGCTCATCGAAGAAAGTAGCAACGCTACCAATAAAGATTTTTTAAACATAAGAAACTTATGCCTCCATAATAAAAAATGATTCAAAAATATCTATAAAAATATCTTTGTATGCACTGTGTATAGGGTAGAGATTTGTTTTAATCTCTACCAACTCAATTAGTGTCTATCATCTATCTGCAATCGCTATTATAATCATTTATTTTTATTTTTTAGCTTATTATTTGAGCTATTTTTTACTTAATTTAATTGGCAAAAAACTACATCAATCTTTACAGACCCACGCACTCTCTTTGCATAATCTACTTATATATTCATTTGCCTTGCTTTCTCCAGATTTAAGAGCCTTTTTGAGGTTTTCATAGGCTTTCATGTGGTCATGCTTGATACCCTCTCCCCATCCATATAACAAAGCTACATTTACCTGTGCTGAGTTATCTCCCATATTGGCTGACTCTTCAAAAAGCTCTAGTGCTTTTTGGATATTTCTCTCTAGCCCTAAGCCATCTCTATAGAGTACACCTAGATTATTATAAGCTTGTGGTACTTCTGATTGTATCGCTTTTTCATACCAATATTTAGCCTTTTTGTAGAGGTTAGCATCGCTTTTGCCCTCTTTGTGATACATCTCACCTAGGTTATATTGAGCTGAGGCGTTACCCTGTTTGGCCGCTTTTTCATACCATAGTTGGGCTTGGAGCAAATCTTTTTTTGTCCCCTCCCCTTTGGCATAAAGCACACCTATATTATATTGAGCATTGGCATCACCTTGGTCTGCTAATATATAAAAAGAGTTAAATGCTTTGGTATGTTCACCACTGCTATAACTAGCCATCGCCTCACTAAAGTCTGTAGCAAATATAACTACTGTAGCTAAGATAAAAATAGATATTTTTTTCATTGTTTCCTCTTTGGATTTTAGTTTGTAGATATTATATCAATGTTTGGGCTATAAATGTCTTAGTCACTTTACCACCAAACCTATATACACCATCAAGATAGCTCACATATAGCTCATCACCACTTTTGGGTTCTACTCTAATTTGATTGGCTATTTTGCCCTCTTTGTGATTACGGATGAAACATGCCACCATACCAGTACCACACGCTAGAGTCTCATCCTCTACACCTCTCTCGTAAGTCCGTACTAACATCTTATCATCTTCTACACTACAGATATTTACATTTGCGTTATATTTATATCTTAGCTCCCTTGCTTGTGATATATCAAACTCCTCTACACTATCCTCAACAGATACCAAATGAGGCACACCAGAGTCAATAAGCCACCATCTCTTGCCAAACTCCTCTATATCATCTCGTATAATATCAGGAGGTGTCATATCACTTACTACATATAGACCATTTATAGTAGCCCTTATCACTCCTGCACCTGTTAGAAACTCTGCTCTATCTCCTACAGTAATACCCTTTTCTTGTGCAAAATGAGCAACGGCTCTACTAGCATTTCCACACATATTGGCTCTGCTTCCGTCTGAATTATAAAAGTCCCACTCAAAATCATAATCAGCATGAGGTAAAACTACCACCATACCATCAGCACCCACACCATTTTGACGATGGCATAGCTTTTTTGCCAACTCACTTCTATCTATCCTATCTTGGGCTACAAACATAACAAAATCGTTACCATTGGCCGAATACTTGGTCACTGTCACTATATACTCCTCTCTATCTTATCTTTAATATCTATAGATAAATCTCTTAATTTATCAACACTACCACTATTATCTATAAGATAAGTAGCTAACTCTCTTTTAGCCTCTATATCCATCTGAGACTCTATTCGCATCAATGCCTCATCTTTGGTGTAGTTATCTCTACTCATCAATCTGCTTATCTGTATCTCTTTGGGGGCATATACTACTAGAGTTTTGGCTATTTTAGTGTATCTAGGTGACTCAAAAAATAGAGGAATATCTATAAAATATGGTTTTTTTAACTTATCTTTCTCTTTGGATAATCTCTCTATCTCATCATAGATAAGAGGGTGTAGTATAGCCTCTAGTGCTTTGAGTTTTTCTCTATCTCCAAAGACTATAGCACCTAGCTTTTTTCTATCTACTCTATCATCTATAGTAATATCATCTCCAAAAATATCAGCTACTACTAATCTCTGCTTATCCAATACCTCATGGGCTATCTTATCAGCATCTATTACGCCATACCCTAGAGATAACATAATCTTCACCACACTACTCTTACCTGTAGCGATACCCCCTGTGAGTGCTATAGCATACTCAAATGACATCTACCACTTTCTATATGATTGTAACTGCATCTTATCATAATCATATATATCGTTCCTAAAGTTTAACTTACCATCATAATCGACAAAAGCTGTTAGATATACCACATCTACAGGTACTCTATTCTCTAGTGCCAAGAACTCTCTTTTTGTACCCTTTAGCTTTTTTTGTGATGAAGCAAAATTGACACTATTATTAAATGATGAGAAGGTCTTTAGAAGCTCTCTAGGCTCAGCCAAACGGATACAACCATGACTAAAAGCTCTTACGCTACGATTAAATAGCTTTTTGTTGGGTGTATCGTGCATATATACAGAAAATCTATTTGGAAATAGGAACTTCACTTTACCAAGAGCGTTACGACTACCTGATACTTGTGCAAAGTGAAAAGGAACACTATTGCTATATTGATACTTGCCCCAATCTATAGATTTGGGATTTACCTTTTTGGCATCTGCACCCCATCCTGACCTTATCTCTATTCCTCTTCTAGCCATCGCATTTGGATTTTTGATAAGCTTTGGTATCATCTCTTTTTGTATGATACTCTTTGGTATATTCCACTTTGGATTTAGTACGATACTCTTGACAGTATTTGAAAATATTGGTGTAGGGTTTTTCTTCTTTCCTACTATGACTCTCATCTGTTGGATAAGCCTCTTATCTTGTTCAAAAAATAGAGTAAAAGCAGGGATATTTATCACAATATGTCTCTTGTCACCTCTTTGGTTAAGCCACTTAATCCTATCAAGATTTAGACGAATTTTCTCTATTATCTTCGCTATTGGTCTATTTAAAGCCCTCTTTGTATCTTTTCTAAGGACTCCATTTGCTACTTGTCCATGTCTCTTTTGGAAGCTTATCACAGCTTTTTTGAGACACTTATCATATATATCACTCTCATCACTTCCACAGCTTTTATAATCTCCTGTTAGGAGTAGTCTCTCTCTTAGTAGAGGAATAGAGCTATCTTTTTGACCCTCTTTTCTTGCTCTTAGTTTTATCTTATCCCATTGATTATTTTTTTGGATATTTAGATAGCGTACTAGCTCTTTTTGAAGCTTCTCATACCCATACTCTTTGGGTCTTGCTTGAGTAAATAGCTCACTCAAACTACCACTCATAGCAGCATTTTCCATAAGAGATATAGGACTATAGATAGGTGTATGTGTATCCCACGCAGCGTTGAGACTTCTTGCTTTTAGGTTGTGTAGTCTTGCATTAAATGCACCCCAGTTTATACTACCATATAGTGTATAATCAGCATACCCTTTATATAGTTGAGAGATTTTAAACTCCAACTCTACCTTTTGGTATAGAGTAGAGTCTCTTTTGCTATATAGCTCTTTTGCCTCTTTTTCAAGTGCGATAGTATCTTGATATAGATTAGATGTATGGAGTAGAGTCTTATCAGACTTTATCTCCTTAAAAAGCTCTTTAGTAAAAGATGATACCTTATCCTCATCTATCCAAATTGGTACAAAAAAGAGTTGTGTATATAGCTCTTTCAAAAAACTCTTTGGTTTTTCTGATTGGAGTGAGTTTATCATCACAGTAGAGGCGACCTCATGAAATGCCAAATCACTACTTGCGATACTACTTTGTGTAGATAGAGTAGATGCTATAGCCAACACTATCCACAGATTATACAATTTTTTCATTATCATACTTTGTTTCCCCAAATTTCAATTAATCAAGGATTATATCCAAAACTTTTGTGTAAATAACTTTCATATATATAAAATTTTACTTAAAAGTGATAATTTAAAAAAACTCTAAGGTTCTTAAAAGACTCATCTCTATCATCTATATTGGAGTATATAGCACCTAGTGATATATCTTTGCTATAGTGATAATCAAATCCTACATCATACTCGTTGGAGAAGTAGGACTCTCCATGGTGGTCATCTATATCTACTTTGATACTTAACCCCTCTAATCCTACTATAGAAGCGTCCCACTCAATAGTATATAGTATAGTATTTCCATCTATTCCTGCCTCTTTTAGTGTATTGTGTTCTGCGTTTGTATAAAATGGTCCTCCTCCAAAGAGGTTATTTGCTTCTACTCCTTTGGTTTTGTTGTATGCTATAGTGGCTGTGAGTCCTGTATCTTTGCTACTTATAGATGTAGCGATACCATATATAGTAGAGGTGTCTGCATTGTTATAATCTTGGTAACTGTATTGAAGATTGAGACCATAATCAAAGCTTGTAGTGGTATGAGAATACTCTGCTTCTATATAGCTTATTCTCATCTTATTTGAGAGGTTATAAAACCATCCTGAGAGTTTGGTATCTCTTATCCCCTCATACTCTATACCCAAAACCTGCACACCACTATTGCCATTTAGCTCTGTAAACTTGCTTTGAATATCACTATCTACACCACTCCATTTATGAAGGTGGGCTAATGTGATAGTGGTATCTGTAATATCACTATTAACTATAGTAAGAGCCTCAAAGCTATTGGGTATCATACCTATATCATCACTATCTGCATAAGGTGTATCTATACTCTGTCGTCCTAGAGTAATGAGAGTCTCTCCAAAGCTATAGTTGATATAAGCCTCTCTTAGAGTTGCATAGTTTTGGTTATTCTCATCAAAAAATGGCACTCCATCAAATCCATCTCTGCCATTACCCAAACTGCTAGATATAGTAGCACCGACTCTAAACCCTCCATAAGTAGGTGTATCAAAGTGTAGATTTAGCCCCCACGCTATCTCATTTAGGTTTTTATTATCGTTCTGATGATTTTGGTATCCTAGTCTCAAATCTCCACTATATACCCAACCATCAAAATCACTAGCTTTTGTATTGAGACTCATTATCAATAGAGAAAATGTAAAAAGTAGTATCTGTTTCATAGTTTAATCCTTTTGTATTTTTATTTTATTTGATTTTTATCTTCTTCTTGTACCAAGTTGTGAGACTGTGAAAAAACTGTATGGTGTCAATTTATTGCACCTTAAAAACTCTTTCACAGCCTCTGTATTTGGGTATATCTATCTACAAGTATAATCTTGTAGGTTTTAGAGAGTTATATCTTTCACCTCTATCTTGGAAGCCTCAACGGCTCTTAGGGCTATATGTGTGCTACCATCTATCTCTATCTCCATAGTCTGCTTGGCTAGTGAACACTCTCTTATATAGAGTACCTCACCTCTCATCACTCCTAATGATGTCAATCTATCTCTTAGAGCTTTGTTGGCATTTACCTTTACAATCTCTGCTCTATCACCTTTGTGTAAATCACTCAATACCATCTCAACCTCCTACAATCAATAATGTAACACGATAAGCTATAAAGCTCAATATCCACGCCATAGCCGAAGTCATAATAAATAGATAGAGTAGATACCTCCACCCTCCTGACTCTTTGGCAAATACCATCGAGGCTGCTAGACAAGGTAGATATATCATCACAAATACTATAAAGGATATAGCCGAAGCAGTGCTAATCTCTTCTCTTAGCTTCTTTCTAAATCTATCGCTTTGGGCATCTACCTCATCACCTAAAGCATATAGAACTCCTAGAGTCGATACCACCACCTCTTTGGCAGCAAGTCCACTCTCTAGTGCCACAGCCATCTTCCAATCAAACCCCAAAGGTGCAAATATAGGCTCACTGAAATGTCCGATTTGTCCCAAATAACTCTCCTCAAGGAGTTTAAGTTTAAGCTCGTTACTCATAGTTGTGTTGTTGTTATCATCTTTTTGCTTATAAGGATTTGGATAGTTACTAGCAAACCATATAACTACAGAAGCACCCAATATAAATGTACCTGCTTTTTTGAGGTATGATTTGGCTTGTCCATAGACTGTATGCCATATTAGCTTTAGTGAGGGCAGACGATACTTTGGCATCTCCATAACAAACGGCTCATCTTCACCTTTGAATACAAATATTTTGAGTATCTTAGCAGAGAGTAACCCCAATATAGCCCCAGAGATATAGATAATAAATAGTATATTACCTGCATTATAATCACTAAAAAAAGCTCCTGCAAATAGTACATATATAGGCAGTCTCGCTCCACAACTCATAAAGCCTATTATAAAAAGAGTAATTAATCTATCTTTTTCATTTTTGAGAGTCCTAGTTGCCATATACGCAGGTACAGAACACCCAAATCCAGTAACAAGAGGTATAAAACTCTTGCCGTGTAGTCCAAACTTATGAAAAAATCCATCCAATAAAAACGCAACACGGCTCATATATCCAGTTGTCTCCAAAAGAGCAATACCTATAAAGAGTATCAAGATATTTGGCAAAAACATAACCACAGCACCCACACCTGCTATCATCCCATCACCTACGAGTGAGCCTAACTCTCCTCCACCTAGTAATAGTTTACTCTTATCTCCCATCCAACTAAAGGCACTATCAATATACTCCATAGGCACAGAGCCTAGTTCAAATGTAAGCTGAAATAGTCCCCACATAAAAAACAGAAATAGAGGAATACCCAAAAACTTATTGATAAGAAGGTTATCTATCTTTTGTGTGATATTTTTGGCTCTCATACTCTTAAGACTCATCACCTCCATCTTTGCACCTTTGGCAAAAGCAAAATGCTCATCGGCAAAAATTTCATTTAAATCTTTAGTATTGTGATGGAGATATAGATGATTTAGACTCTCTCGAAGTATAGGCAAAAGCTCAATCCAAATAGGCTCATCATGCATCTTCTTGTATATGGCATCATCTTCTTGTAGAAGTCTAATAGCGATTAGGCGATATGGTATATCTTGATTATATTTTTTGAGCCTCAGAAAGAATGAGATTTTATCTATCTCTTCTTCTATCGTATCACTATATATCACTTTTGATTTAGGTGTCTCTTCATTGAAGACCTCAACAATACTCTTCTTGAACCTATCTATACCACTCCTAGTAGAGGCTGATGTCTTGATACAAGGAACACCCAATATAGATGATAGAAGTTTCTCATTGATAAATATCCCCTCTTTTAGTGCCTCATCATCCATATTGAGAGCCACAACTACCTTTTTGCCCATCTCTAGTAGTTGAGTAGTAAGCAGTAGATTTCTTTGAAGATTTGTAGAATCTACCACATTTACAATAATATCATAGTTACCTTTTTCCAAAAAGTTCTTGGTCACTCTCTCTTCTATAGTATATTCACTAAGAGAGTAAGTCCCGGGGAGGTCGATTATATTTATATTATAGTTTATACAAGATATATCATCACATATCTCAAACTCCACCTCACTCTTATCTACAGTAACACCTGAGAAGTTACCCACTTTGAGTTTAGAGTTGGAGATAGCATTTATCAAAGAACTCTTGCCCACATTAGGTTGTCCTGCCAAAGCGATAGTTATAGTCTCCATCACAAAATTCCTTAATTGAGAATTGTTATCATTTTATATTTGGAGTAGTATAGTCTTACTTATCTTAAAACAGATTTAATGTCTGTTGTCAAAAGAGATTTAGCTCCTGCATTAGAGAGCATTACAAGAACTCTTACCTCTTCTTAATCTCATCAAGTAAATTCTCCAAACTCTTTATCGCCTCTTTTCTGTCTCCTATCTCTATTTTGGAGTTTTTGATAGCTAGACCATCAAGGGTGTTATCTACTACAAAATATTTTTTATTATCAGAAACATATCCTATTACTTTATATATCTCTATAGGTTTGCTTATCCCTTTTGCTATGATAGGCTCTTGTTTTTGACACTCTATATCACTCTTTATGAGTAGGTAAGTCTCTTCTGATATCCAAATCTCATTTGGGTTTGCTTTGGACTCTATGCGACTTGCTGTATTGACTGTGCCACCGATAATAGTATAATCCATCCTCTCATCACTACCGAAGTTACCCACTGTACAAAATCCAGTGTGAATACCTATTCGTACTCTAAATGGCTTGGTGATGCCTCTATCTTGCCAATACCCCTCTAGCTCTTCTATCTTTTTTATCATCTCTAGGGACATTTTGATACAGTTTATAGCATCCTCTTTGATACCCTTGCTTTTGGGGTCACCAAAAAATATCAAGATAGCATCACCGATAAATTTATCTATAGTCGCACCATGATTAAGTGCTATGATACTCATCTCATTTAGATAGTGATTTAGTATCTCTGATAAATCCTCTGACTCCATACTCTCTGTAGTATCTGTGAAGCCTACAATATCTGAGAAAAATATAGTAAGCTTCTTTCTCTTTGACTCTAGCACTACATCTTGTTTACCCTCAAAAATAGAGTCATAGATTTGAGGAGATAGATACTTAGAGAGCTTTCTAGCTAGGCTCTCAAACATCTCGTTCTTACTCTTTTCTTCTATGAGTTTGAGTTTTTGAGAGTTTTCCACTTCTAGTTTTTGGAGTGCCTCTTCTATACTTACTATAAGTCTATTAAATGCTTTGGCTAGTATCCCTATCTCATCTTTGGAGCTTATATCTACTCTTTGTGAGTAGTTTTTGGTATCAGATATTAGTATGGCTGTTTTGGATAGTGTATTGATAGGTTTTGTAATCTTTGAAGCAAAATATATAGAGACAAGCGAAATCAAAAATATACCCACAAGAGCAGAGAGAAAGAGTATAAATAGAAACTCATTATAAGGAGTTAGTGAAGATTTTTTATCAATAGTTATATATAAATCTAGGTTATCTAGGGTAGTTAGAGTTTTGCTTTTGGTAAGTGAGTCACTAAAATCAACACTCTTGAAGATATTTTTATCTCTTTTCTTATCATATAGATATACCCCTTGCCCATCTTTTGTTTTGAGATTTTTTTTGAAGTTTTCATAGCTATATAACAGATAAAATGTACCTATTTTTTCATTGTTAAAAGTAGCGATTATATCTGTTTTGAATATATGAGCATCTAGGCTAGTTAGATTTGCATCTTTTCCTAATATTTTTGGATTGGATGAGGCTACGGTTTTGTTTTTGAGATTTACAATAAAAAAATCACCAACTAGCTCCATATCCTCTTTTTTGCGTATCAGTAGATTGGTAACTCTTCTATCCATATCAGCACTGATTATATCATCCATAATATCTAGCTTGGATATAAAGATAAAATCTTTATAGACTACCTTTATTTGATTGTCTAGTCTGCTACTAACTAACTTAACATCAAAACTCAAATCTTGACTAATCTCTGTGATAACCTTCTCTTTGGTCTCATATATAACATAAAATATAATCAAAAGCGATGGTATAAGGCTAGTAATGAGAAATAGAGTTATGGTTTTGAGCTTAAAACTCATAAAGGACTCTCATCTTTTTATTTACATTTCGTTTGCTAAGATAACCTATGCTTCCCTTGACATTTTTGATAAACTCACTCAGGCTTCTATATGATTTTTGTGTGATAGGAGGAGTGATACCATGGTAGTGTTGCTCTATCCAGTAGTCGTTTATATCCTCTCTTTGCATACCTAAAACACGACTCTCAAATACCATCCTAATCTTATCTTGTGCCAATAGATTGATAGGTAGTAGCTTCTGATTGGCATAAAAGAGCTTCTTTTTTAGATATATTTTTTTTATAGCACTTTTGGAGAGTTTGGTTATAGGGCTATTTTGGGATGTAACTACCACATAGTTACCTGCAAATAAAATATTGAGTGCCAAAAAGCTTATAAACAATATTTTCATAAACTATCCTCTAAAATAGCATAGAGACAGAGAGCATAAATTTACTCTTTGTATCATCGCTATTAAATTGATATTCACCCTTAATTGATATGGGATAAATAGGTCTATAGTTGTATCCGATGATAGAGATATTCTCTTTTCTTGCTATATTTTTATCCTCTAGCCCCTCATATCTACCGATAAGATAGTGACCTCTGTTCAATCTATATCTTCCTTGAATATAATAGGCATATTTATCGTGTACCTTACCTTTGTCTGTGCCAAAGCCATACTCATACTTTGACATACTATACTCAGAGAGTATCTGTATATCATCTTTTTCGTACTTGAATGAAGCTCCATAATAGAGTGTCATCTCATCTATATCCTCATACTCAAACTGACCTATATTGAG
>Ga0193961_1000716_pt1 | contig 12429 bp, 12 predicted proteins | sample FB_4_MG_FD_140371 | JGI IMG/M metagenome (GOLD analysis project Ga0193961, IMG submission 140371) | Microbial mat bacterial communities from the Broadkill River, Lewes, Delaware, United States - FB_4_MG | ecosystem: Environmental > Aquatic > Freshwater > River > Microbial mats | place: USA...
AGTTTGTTATTTTTTTATGATATATCTCACAATAACAACAAACTAAAAATGTAACATTTTTGTAGCATCTCCTTAACTTTATTGTAACATTAATGGTACATTTTTGTATCGTAGAAAATAAATAAACACATCCAATAAATTTAAAATGAAAAAAAAATGAAAAACTTATTACTTATTGTTTCTGCCTTTCTTCTAATTACAAGCTCAGCACTGGCACAAGAGAGTGATGAATTTAAACCATCGGGAAAAATTAATGCCCGAGTATTTGCCAACTATCACAATACTATTACCGATGGTAAGGGTGTTTCGTCGTTTGAATTAACAAGAGCTTATTTGGGTTATAGCTATAACTTTAGCAAAAACTTCTCAGGCGAGGTACTTTTTGATGCTGGTAATCCAAAAGATGGTGGCGATTTCCAAATGTCGGTATTTGTTAAGAATGCTTACTTAAAGTACAAATTAAACGGCTTTACAGTTAAGTTTGGTGTTATTGGCTTAAGCCAGTTTAGTGCTGCCGAAAGCAACTGGGGTTACCGATACGTTGCTAAATCGTTTCAAGATAGTTACAAATTTGGTCATAGTGCCGATCTTGGAATTTATGCCGATTATAAATTCTCTTCGTTAATTAGTGCCGATTTTTCAATCACCAACGGCGAAGGATACAAAAAACTACAAGGCGACGATGTTGTTAAAGGATCGTTGGGAGTATCGTTTACACCATCAAAAGAGTGGATTATTAGATTGTATGCCGACCGCATGGAAGATAAAGAAGCACAAACAACAATCTCTACTATGGTTGGTTACAACGGTACAAAGATTAGAGTAGGTGGCGAATATAACTATCAACTTAACCACAGTATGAAAGCCGATCAGGATTACTCTGGATTCTCAACATTTGTTACTTACAAAGCTAGTAGTAAGTTTAGTATTTATGCTCGCTACGACAACCTTGTATCAGACAAAATAGGTGCTGCAACAACAGGCTGGAACGATGCTAAAGATGGTCAGTTAGTAATAGCAGGTTTACAGTATGCACCAGTAAAAGGTGTAAAGATTTCGCCAAACGTACAGGCATGGAGTCCTGCTGCCGATGGAGCAAAATCGGTTACAACAGTATTTCTTCATTGCGAACTTAAATTCTAAAAATAATTATTACGTACTCTACAAGGCATATTTTGTATAGACAACCAAAACAAATACCAATAAAAACATGAAACGAATTTTATTATTATCAGTAATTATAGCAATGTTTGCCGCTTGTAATAGCGGAACAAACAATAGCAAAAAGAGCGACGACAAAAAATCGGTTGCCATTACAGCTGCTGGTGCAACATTTCCTCTTCCTTTTTACAATATGATTTTTAAGAAGTACAGTTCCGAGTCGGGTACACTAGTTACCTACGGTGGAATAGGCTCGGGTGGGGGTATTCGCAGTTTAAAAGATAGATTAGTTGATTTTGGTGCTACCGATGCTTTCTTAAGCGAGAGCAAGATGAAAGATCTACCTGCCGAAATAGTTCATATTCCTACTTGTCTTGGAGCTGTTGTTATTGCTTATAATCTTCCTGGTTACGACGGAATAAAACTTACTCCCGATTTATTAGCTGGAATTTTTATGGGCGAAATAACTAAATGGAACGATGCTAAAATTCAAGCCAATAATAAAGATTTAATAATGCCTAATAAGCAAATTACAGTTGTTTATCGTTCGGATGGCAGTGGAACAACAAACATTTTTAGCGATTATATGTCAAAAATTAGCACCGAATGGGCTAGCGAAATAGGAGTAGGTAAATCGTTGAATTGGAAAACAGGTATTGGAGCCAAAGGTAATCCAGGTGTTGCCGGAACAATTCAAGCAACAGAAGGTTCGGTTGGTTATGTAGGGTCTGAATATGCTTTCGAACAAAATATTCAAACAGCATTATTAAAGAATGCAGCAGGAAATTACATTAAGCCATCAATACAATCTATAAGCGCATCGGCTCAGGGCGAACTACCTGCCAATACATGTATTATGCTAACAAACTCGTCGGCTGTTGATGCTTATCCTATTAGTGGATTTACTTGGTTAATTCTTTACAAAGAGCAAAATTACAACAACCGTTCGTTTGCTCAAGCCGAGGCTACATTAAAACTGTTAGATTGGGTTGTAAGCAACGAAGCACAATCGTCGGCATCGAAAGTTAACTATGCTCCACTACCCGAAAAGGCTGTTAAACAAGCAAAAGAGATTCTTCGTTCGGTTACATTCAATGGAGAAGTAATTCTTAAATAAAAGAGAAAACTAATCGCAAGAAAATAAAATTCATAGTGAAATGTTTCTAGGTTTTAATTCAACAAAAGAGAGTTTATAGATGAAGAGCGATAAAATATTTAAATATCTTCTTTTTAGCGCTTCGTTTCTTGTGATAATAGTTGCAGCAGGTATGGTATTCACTCTTTCTAGTGGAGCCATACCGGCTTTTAAAGAGTTTGGTTTAAAATTTATTATATCAAACCAATGGAATCCAACTGAAGGGCGCGAGAGTTACGGAGCATTGCCATTTATTGCAGGAACAGTAATAACATCGGTAATTGCTTTATTACTATGTATTCCTCTTGCTTTTTCAACATCGCTTTTTATTGCCGAGTATTTTTATAAGAAAAGAGTAGCAATGTTTTTAAGCACTATGGTTGACCTTTTAGCCGGAATACCATCTATTGTATATGGGTTATGGGGCTTTTATGTGTTACGTCCGTTTATTGTTGAATTAGGATTAAGCCCTCAAGGTTACGGAATATTCACAGCGTCGTTAATATTGGCAATAATGATTATTCCTTATGCAACATCGTTAAGTTCAGAGATTATTTCGATGGTGCCAAACGATCTTAAAGAGGCTGCTTATGCTATGGGAGCAACTCGCTTGGAGGTTATCTTTAATGTAATTCTTCCTAATGCTCGATCGGGAATATTTGCCAGTTTTATTTTAGCTTTTGGTCGTGCTTTAGGCGAAACTATGGCTGTTACAATGTTGATAGGTAATTCAAATATAGTCCCCACCGGACTTTTTCAAACAGGAAATACTATGGCCAGTGTAATAGCAAATCAGTTTGGCGAGGCCGACGGGTTAAAGCTAAGTTCCCTTATAGCAATAGGATTAATACTTTTTGTAATCACAGGTTTAATAAATGCTATTGGTAAACTTATTATTAAAAAACTTGCTTAAGTTATGAGTAGCGCAACTATACAATATAATACCCGATCGGACTACCGAAAGAGAAAAAACAGACTCTTTTATTGGTTGGTTATAGCTATGTCGGCAATAACTGTTTCGCCAATTTTATTAATTGTTTATAAACTTATTATACAAGGTTACAAACAGATTAACTGGAGCTTTTTTACTAAGGTAGCACCCAATACACTTGAGGCAATGACTGCTAATGCCCAAGGCGAAGTTATTCCTGGTGGTATTCTAAATGGTATTACCGGAACATTTCTAATTGTTGTAATGGCAGCAATAATTGCTATACCTGTTGGAATAATGATAGGATTGTTCTTATATGAAAATCAAGGAAAACGATTTGCCTCTATTGTACGCGATATATCAGATATTCTACAAGGTGTACCATCTATTGTATTAGGATTAATAGCATATATGTGGGTTGTAAAGCCTGTTACTCACGGATTCTCGGCTTTAGCTGGTAGTGTTGCATTGGCAATAATGATGCTGCCACTTATTATTCGCTCTACCGAAGAGACAATGAAAATGATTCCAACATCGCTAAAAGAAGCCGGACTTGCATTAGGTGTTCCTTATTACAAAGTTATTCTACGGGTATTAATACCTACCGGATTTAGTGGTTTATCGACAGGAATTCTGTTGGCTATATCGCGTATTATTGGCGAAACAGCGCCACTTATGCTTACAACATTAGGTAGTTCTGCTGTTAATTGGGATTTAACAAAACCAACAAGTGCTATCCCTCTTTTGGTATGGGAATTTTACAACGACCCAAATATGGCCAACCTTATATGGAGCTCGTCGTTGTTCTTAATGGGTTTTGTGTTAGTGTTAAATATTATTTCAAAAAGAATTGCTGCAAAGCAAAACAGATAAACAATGAACGAAAATATTGATCGTGTCGATAATCCAATTATCAAAATAGAGAATCTCTCTATTGCTTACGACAAAGATAAATTTGCCGTAAAGGATATTAATGTCGAGATTGAGAAGAATGCTGTTACAGCTATTATGGGGCCATCAGGTTGTGGTAAGAGTACCCTTTTACGAGCCATTAATAGAATGCACGAACTTTATCCGCAGATAGTAACTAAAGGCGATATTCTTCTGAAAGATGAAAACATTATGGATATGTCAACCATTATGCTTCGTCGAAAAATTGGTATGGTTTTTCAACGACCAAATCCTTTTCCTACAATGAGCATCTACGATAATGTTATTGCCGGATATAAACTTAATGGCATTAAACTTAAGAAGAACGATCGTGACCAGATTGTAGAAGAGTCGCTTATTAGTGTGGCATTGTGGGACGAGGTTAAAGATACTCTATTTAAAAAAGGTAGTTTCCTTTCGGGCGGACAGCAACAAAGGCTTTGTATAGCCCGTACCATTGCCTACAAACCCGATGTAATATTATTAGACGAACCAACTTCGGCTCTCGATCCAATTGCTACTGCCAGAGTTGAAGATCTTTTAGTAAAACTTAAAAAAGATTACACTATAGTTTTGGTAACTCACAATATGTCGCAAGCAGCACGTATTTCAGATAAATCGATGTTTATGTACATGGGTAATTTAATAGAATATGGTAATACAATGAAAATGTTTACAAACCCACGTAATCCAAAAACAGAACAATATCTAACAGGTAAATTTGGGTAAATACATTAATCTTTAACTACTTTTAATTACTTAACAACTAAAACCATGCATAATAAAGACGCCGCAATAAATGATATCTTAGACAGCTTTACTAAATACTCGAACCTTGTATTGGCACAGTTAGATATTCTTGAGAAGATTGTTCAGGATAACGATTTAAAAGTTACAGATGAACTTTTAGACGAGATTAACAAAAACGAAATAGAACTCGACGACTACGAGGTTAAAATTAGCGAAAAGATTATTCATACAATTGTTTTGCATCATCCTGTTGCTTCAGAGTTACGCAAAATAATTGCCTGTTACAGAATTATTATAAACATTGAGCGTATAGGCGATTTAATTATAAACATTGTTGATTACATTAAAAATCTTAAAGATCCTAAGATACTTAAAGCCCTTTCGGGCGTTCTGTTTAATATGGTTGTAACAAGCACAAGCATGGTTCAGAAGTCGTTAATGTCGTTTTTAAACAACGATAAAGAGTACGCCATTTGGACTATCAAAAACGACGATGTTATTGATCAAATGAACGAGAAGCTCCTTAAAAAAGGTGTTTCAAGTGCAAACTTACCCGACGAGTTACAAGAACAATTACTAAATCTAATTACCTTTAAAAGCATTATCTCGGGTATTGAACGAATTGCCGATCACGCAGCACACATTGCCGAGGCATCGATATATTCGCTCGAAGGAGAAGATATTAGACATAAAAAAGAGACTCTTTAAAGATGGACCAATTACAAAATCATAAAAGAATACTTGTTGTAGATGACGAAGAATCGTTATGCGAAATATTGCAATTTAATTTAGAGGGCGAGGGTTTCAACGTAACCACAGCATACTCGGCCGAAGAGGCTTTGGAGATTCAACTCGATTCGTTCGACTTGTTTTTATTAGATGTAATGATGGGTAAAATGTCGGGGTTTAAACTTGCCGAACATATTCGCAAAAACCTAAAGATAACCACACCTATAATCTTTATTACTGCTAAAGACACCGAGAATGATCTTCTTACTGGTTTTAATCTTGGTGCCGACGATTATATCTCGAAACCTTTTTCTATTAAAGAGCTTACCGCTAGGGTTAAGGCCATACTGCGCCGTACAGAAATTACATCGGTTGATAAAACTCCCAATAATATTATTACAGTTGATAATTTAACTGTCGATTTTAATCAGAAGCGAGTTACAATAGGCGATAAAATTGTTGATTTAACAAAGAAAGAATTTGAGATATTCAGTCTCTTTATTGAAAACCAAAACAGAATATTTAATCGCGAAGATATTCTTTTAAAAATATGGAGCGACGATGTAATTGTTACCGACAGAACAGTTGATGTAAACATTGCACGATTGCGCAAAAAGCTTGGCGACTACTCGTCTATTATTAAAAACAAACCAGGATACGGATATTATTTCAATCAAATAACGTAAAACAAAAAACTTATGTTAAGCCGATTTAGTTACAAACGAAGACTGTTTTTTTACTACTCTTCAATATTTTTTGTGATAGCTATACTTTTTATTGCTTTTCAATACAATCGCGAAAAACACTATCGTGTATCGCAGTTAGAGAATACTCTTAATAGCATAACTGTAATTAGTAACAATTACATTATTCACAACAAAATTACCGAAACCAAAGCTTTTCAAACTCTCGATTCTTTGGTAAGTATATTTCCTTCGTCTACCATTAGATTAACAGTAATACAAAACGATGGTACTGTTTTATACGACAGCGAGGCCAACTGGCATACAATGGGAAATCATGCTAATCGCCCTGAAATACAAAAAGCAAAATATTCCGACTTTGGTAAGTCTATACGTAAATCGGCAACTACAGGGTTAAGCTTTTACTATTACGCCAAAGATTATGGCTCGTATTACATTCGCACAGCCATTGTTTACGATGTATCTATTAAGAATTTTTTAAAGGCTGAGCGATTGTTTTTGCTGTTTATTATTGGAATAATTATTATAGCCCTTATTGCTCTGTTTTTAATTACCGAACGATTAGGTCAGGCAATTGTGGCACTTAAAGATTTTGTTGTTAAGCTTCGATTAGGAAAAGAGTACAACAATATTCCAAAATTACCTAATAACGAGCTTGGAACAATTGGCGAGCAGATAATTAAAATGTATCAAAGCCTAAAAAAAGCAAAAGACGATTTACACTTCGAAAAGGAGAAATTGTCAAACCATATTTATTCGCTTACCGATGGTATTGCTCTTTTTACACCCGAGAAAACAAAAATTGTTTGCAACAATAATTTTATTGAGTATTCAAACATTATAACAAATCATTCATCGGTAAGTGTTGAAACAATTTTCAATAGTAATACTTTTGAAAAAGTAAATCGGTTTGTAGATAGTGCCGATGGCAAAGCAAATATTCTTCCACGATTAGAATATAATATCGAACGAAGCGGGCGTCACTTCACTATTCACTGCGTTGTTTATCAGGATAAGAGTTTCGAGATTATGATAACCGACATTACTAGATTAGAGAAGCGCCGAATTATTAAACAACAAATGACATCTAATATTGCACACGAACTTAAAACGCCAGTGGCTTCAGTAAAAGGCTATCTGGAAACTATTTTAGAGTCGAGTAATATTAATGTCGAAAAGCAAAAAGAATTTATTGAGAAAGCTTACGCTCAGTCAAATAGATTAGCCGATTTAATAAACGATATTGGTGTTTTAAATAAAATTGAAGAAGCATCCGATCATTTTACAATGCAAGAGACATCTGTTTTACAGGTGGCAAATGATGTTTTTGATAATATGCGTCAAAAGCTTAACGAAAAAGGTTTCGAAACAACTATCTCTGTTGAATCTTCTGATATTATATTAGGTAACTCATCGTTAATGATTTCTGTAATTCAGAACCTTCTTGAGAATAGTTTAAAATATGCTGGCGAGAATATTAAAATTGAACTTAAAAAGTATCACGAAGATCAGAAATACATCTATTTATCGTTTTCCGATAATGGAGTTGGAATTCCCGAAGAACACCAGATGCGCATCTTCGAACGTTTTTATAGAATAGACTCTGGGCGATCGAGAAAACTTGGTGGAACAGGACTAGGCTTAGCTATTGTAAAACACGCAATTCTTCTCCAAAAAGGTAGAATAACCATTAAAAGCCCTGCCGAAGGAGGTGTTGAATTTTTGTTTAATCTACCCAAATATGTGTAATTTGAGTTAACTATTAGTCGCAAAAATCTTATATTGTGTGTCCGAATTAATTCTTCGGACACTTTTTTTACCATATAACTTCAAAATGATAGAAAACAAAGATATACAGCGTGAACAGATCATTGATGGCGCACGAGAGGTTTTTGCACAATACGGATTTAAAAAGACAACTCTCGACGATATTGCTAAAAGCACAGGTAAGGCCAAAAGTTCGCTATACTACTATTTTAATGGTAAAGAGGAGATGTTTATTGCTGTGCTGTCAAAGGAAGCTGAAATTCTTCGCGAGCAGATAAAAGTAAATATCTCGTCTACAACCGATGTTTGCGAACAGATCAAACAATATATTGTTTCTCGAATGTTGTATATACGAAAGCTATCAAATATTTATACTGCTCTTTCAGACGATATTTTAAACACAATATATTTAAGTGTCGATTTCAGAAAACAGTACGACGAAGCGGAGAAGATGTTTTTAAGAAAGATTCTTGAAAAAGGTGCTGCTCAAGGTTTGTTTCACGATAAAATTGACACACAATTTGCATCAACACTTTTAGTATCGGCTCTTAAAGGAATGGAATTTATTGTTACCGAAACGTCGGAGAAAGATTTAGAAAAACGAATTTTAGAGGCTATTAACATTTTGCTTTTTGGACTTATTCGTAGATAATATTTAACACTAAAAATTTAACAGTATGAATAGTAAGTTAATTTTCTTTATAGCATTAGTATTAAATTTTACAGTTACAGTTGCATTTGCTAATAATCCCGATAAGGTTTTAGGAGTGTGGGTTACTCAAGATTCTGATAGTAAGGTTGAGATTTTTAAGAAAGACAATAAATACTATGGTAAGATTGTATGGCTTAAAACACCTATGGATAATAATAAGCCTGTTGTAGACAAATTCAACCCTAAAGAAAAACTAAAAACACGACCTGTTTTAGGTTTGGTTGTTTTAAATGATTTAAAATACAACGATAACGAATGGGAAGACGGAAAGGTTTACGATCCCAAAACAGGAAAAACATACGATTGTAAAATGTGGATTGATGAAAAAGACAATTCAATTATACATATTAAGGGTTTTATTGGTTTCTCGCTGATAGGCAAAGAGGTAAAATGGAAAAAAGCAGTTATCTAGAAATTAAATGACCGCATATAGACGAATAATTAATATTTATTTAAAAAAATAGTTGTTTGTTAAGGTAAAATTTATCTATATTTGCACTCGCAATAAGCAAATGGTCTCTTAGCCGAGTGGTTAGGCACCGGTCTGCAAAACCGTTTACGGCGGTTCGAATCCGCCAGAGACCTCATAAAAAACCTCAGCTAATTTAGTTGAGGTTTTTTTATTGTCATTAATTATTTATCGGGTTGCTTCAACACTTACACAATCCATTTTACCACCAACAGGAGGATTCATTTTGCAAACTTCAATTGTTGCGCGTTTTATTTGGTTACCGAATTTATTGTACAGCTCATCAAGAATTCGTTTAACCACGTTTTCTAGCAACGAAGCTTTTATCTCCATTTGTTGCTTAATAATATCGTAGGCCTCCACATAGTTAAGAGCATCTTCCAGATTATCCGATACACCAGCAGTGTCAATGTCTGTCTCTATCTCTAGGTTTACAATAAAATTATTTCCAACAACCTGCTCTTCGGCAAAATGACCGTGATAGGCATAAAACTCCATGTTTTTAATTCTAATAATTCCCATGTCTTATTCTGTTTTTTCGCTTATTAGTGTTAATGCAATACGTATTTTATGATATTCTATTTTTTGTTCAAAATGGTCGTAAATAGGTTTCAAAGCCTTGTTACCATAAGTAGCAACCGCCTGGGTTATTTTTGCTATCTCTTCATCAGAAATATATTTTCTTAGGTCTATACTGTAACCTTTCTCGTACAAATAGGCCAAATGCGAATAAATAGTTACAGGATTAAGATTTCGTTTAATTGCAATCTCTTCGGGTGTCATATCTTTGCCGTAAAGATCCCATGTTTCTATATATGTGCTTCCTTTTAGCTTTTTCCCTAGGTTCGATTGTTCGTTAACAAATTTCACAATTACATCAATAAACATCTGACCATAAGTAGCCATTTTGGCTTCTCCCACACCACTAATTTCAAGCATATCGATAGGCATTGTGGGTAGTTTTTTCGACATCTCAACAAGTGTTGCGTCGGTAAAAATTATATAAGGAGGAATACCTCGTAATCGCGACTGTTCCAATCTAAGAGCCTTAAGACGAATAAAAAGTTCGTCAGCCAAAACACTGCTTTGCGATTTAGGTTTGCTCTTTTCTGCTCTAGTAGCTAAAACTTCGGTTGCTTTTGTAGGATGCACTAAACTTACCTTTCGGTTGTTAAAAAGAACCTCGTTACTTTGCTGAGTTAGCTTTAAATGATTGCCATTATTATATTCAACTTCAATTAACCCCATATTTATCATCTGCATAAAATGGTATTTCCAATCGAAGCCCGAAACATCGCGTCCGGCACCAAAAGTTTTAAGATTTTGATAATTCTTATTAACAATCTCAGCTCTTCCCGATCCTCTTAAAATATCGATAAGAATAGAAAGTGGTTCTTGCTGGTTTACTCTATAAATAGCCGATAATGCTTTTTGTGCTATTATAGTTCCATCAAATTGTTGAGGAGGATTGTTGCATACATCGCAGTTGCCGCAATTTTTATCGTATTGCTCGTTAAAGTAATTAAGCAAAATTCTTCGTCGGCAAATCAAAGAGTCGGCGTATTGCTGCATACGCTCTAACTTATTCTCTAAAATCTCTTTCTGATTGCTCTCTTCAATAAAACCTTTCAGAAGAATTACATCCTGATAAGTATAAAACAACAAAGCTTGAGCAGGTAATCCATCGCGACCCGCTCTACCAATCTCCTGATAGTAGCCTTCAATATTTTTTGGAAGATTATAGTGTATTACCCAACGAATATTCGATTTATCGATTCCCATACCAAAAGCAATGGTTGCACAAATAATATTAACACGGTCGTTAATAAAATCGTCTTGCACATTTTCGCGCTTTTCGGCACTCATTCCTGCGTGGTAAAAAGCTGCATTTATACCTTTGTTGTTAAGCTTGTCGGCAATGCTTTCGGTTGTTTTACGGCTCAAACAATAAATAATTCCCGATTGATCTTTATGAGCTCTAACAAAATCTAAAATAGTATCGAATCTAAAATTTGCAGGCAAAACATTAAGGCTAATGTTTGGTCTGTTAAAAGAGTCGATAATTATTTCGGGTTCTTTCATCTGTAACTGAGCCACTATATCGTTTTGTGTAACCTTGTCGGCAGTGGCTGTTAATGCTACTCTGGGAACATTCTGAAAATCGTTTATATACTTTCCTATTTTAATGTATTCGGGACGGAAATCGTGCCCCCACTGCGAAATACAGTGAGCCTCGTCAATTGCAAAAAGACTAATATCAATTTGTTTTAGCAGATCGTAGATATCGCGTGTAAGTAGTTTTTCGGGCGAAACATAAATAAGGTCAATTGTTCCATTTTTAATTCTCGATTTTATTAAATCAACCTCTTTTTGCGATTGTGTACTATTAATAAATTCGGCATTTATGCCATTACTTTTAAGCGACTCAACCTGATCTTTCATAAGGGCAATAAGAGGAGAAATAACAACTCCAATCCCTTCTCTACAAAGAGCAGCAATCTGAAAAATAATGGATTTTCCTCCTCCAGTAGGCATAAGAACCAGTGTATCGCGTCCGTCAATTATTGCGTTAATAGCTTTTTCTTGATTAGCGCGAAAGCTGTCGTATCCAAATTTTTCTTTAAGAATTTTTGATGGTTGAATCATATTGAAAATATTTAATTACAAAAGTAGCCCTATTTTTCATAAATGTCGATTGAAAAATAGGGCTATGTTGCAGATTCGTATAAGTTACTCAACTTAAAAACTATTGAAATATTTCTACCTACTTTAACCATAATAACAAAAGCTAAAATCTATCAGAGGCAATAAAAGCTTGTTTAAATGAATAATATAAAAAGCAATATTTGACAAAATAATTCATTGTTTTTTTTTGTTCTAAAAGCAGAAAAACAATAAAAAAGAGGCAAAATTTGTTCAAAATTATCAATTTTTAGTTTTAAAAACCCAGTAAAATAGGGCATTTCAGAGGGGGTATAAAACGATACCTATGGAAGAAAAAAATCATAGGTATGAAAAAATATTTTCATAGGTATCATTTTTTTATTACATAACTATGAAAATTTTACAACAAAGGTATGAAAAAAAATAGTCTTCCCTAAGGAAATTTATAATCATAAAAAACATCGCTAAAAAGCAAAA
>Ga0193961_1000719_pt1 | contig 12412 bp, 10 predicted proteins | sample FB_4_MG_FD_140371 | JGI IMG/M metagenome (GOLD analysis project Ga0193961, IMG submission 140371) | Microbial mat bacterial communities from the Broadkill River, Lewes, Delaware, United States - FB_4_MG | ecosystem: Environmental > Aquatic > Freshwater > River > Microbial mats | place: USA...
CTCTGGGTTAATTGAAAGTGCCTTTGCCTGCTTATATGTTATACCCGCTTTTGAATATACTGGAGCTAAATCAAAAGTAACTTCCTCTTTACTCATTTGACCAACACCAACCCAAATGTTTGATGGAATCCAATTCCATTTTGCATTTGGAGTAACTACCACAACTTCATGAGCTGAACCTAACCATTTTGCCGCGAAAGTCGCAGCTGTGTGTCCTGAGACACCCCCACCTAAAACAACTAATCTTGCCATATATTATTCCTCTTTTTTCAAAAGTTCTAAAAAACTCTATCGAAATAATATCACAAATCTATCACAAAGTATAATAAATATATTAATAAAAATTATATATATTGATTATAATCCCATATTTTTGGGATTTACTAACACTTAAAAATCAAATATCACTTTATTTTTAAGATTTTTATAATAATTTTATATAGACGTTTAAAGCTATTTGTGTAGAAACTACACGCTTAAACTTTTTTAACAAAGTCAAAATACCACCAAATGAACACCAAAACTACATATAGTTTCAAAAACAATCAGGAGTTCTTATGTCTTATACTAAAAAAAGGTACCTAACTTATGCCTTAGTTACACTGTTTATACTAGTTGTTCCATTTATAACTATTGATGGAAATCATCTTCTACTTTTATCTTTTGAGAGGTTTGAGTTTCACATAATTGGTTTTGCCTTTAGTGTTAGTGAGTTATATGTTATGCCCTTTTTATTAATGCTACTGTTTATAGGAGTAATTGCACTTACTGCTATACTTGGAAGAGTATGGTGTGGATGGGCATGTCCTCAAACTATTTTCAGAGTTATCTATAGAGACCTAATTGAAGGTACATTACTTGATTTAAACAAGATTAAGAATAAACAAAAAGAGCTAAATCACTCTAAGAGCAGATACTTTGTAAAAAAATCTATAGCACTCTTTTTATGGTCTATTCTTAGTATCATTATATCTATTAATTTCATTCTTTATTTTGTGCCTTGTGAAGACTTTTTTATCTATATCAAAAACCCTTTAGAACATCTTTTTATGATTGTTAGCATACTATTTCTGACACTCTTTTTCATTTACGATATTATCTACTTAAAAGAGAACTTCTGTACCTATGTATGTCCATATTCAAGGACTCAAACTGTTCTTTATGATGATGATACTAAACATGTGATTTATAATAAAAACAGAGGTGGCACTATCTATGAAAATAATGAAAAGTCTATTACAAATGTGAATCAATGGTCATTTAATGAAGAGTGTACCACATGTGAAGCTTGTGTAAAAGTATGCCCTGCCCATATAGATATTAGAAAGGGCTTACAACTTGAGTGTATAAACTGCTTAGAGTGTTCAGATGCTTGTTCAACTGTAATGGGAAAACTTGGGAAAGATTCACTTATAAGCTGGGACAGTACAAACAAAATTGTAAACAATATCAAAAACTCTATATTTTCAAAAAGAAATAACATGTTCATTATAGTTTTACTCTCTTCGTTAATACTTGCTTTATTATTTGCATCACAAAAAGAGTACATGCTAATTGACTCAAACAAAGTTGGTCCATCATATAGAGTAGATAAAAATGGTGTTATTTTCAACAGTTATATTATCTCTATACACAACACACAAGACAGAATATATACTTACGATGTAAAACTAAAAAATAGTGAAATGTTTCGTATAAAAAAATTCGAGCCTTTCAAACTTGAAGCAGGAAAAAGAAAAAAGAGAGTTCTTATTATAGAGAGTAAAAAAAACCTATCTACCTCAGATAGACAAAACACTATATTAAAAACAGAGATAACTGTTTATGCTAAAGAAGATAAAAAAATCAAAGCTACTGAGACTTTAGCTTTTATATATCCAGCTTCTAAATAACCTTTGCTAAACAGATGGTGAACTTTACACCATCTGTTAGATTCTGCACTTCTACCTTTGCATCAAAACTCTTTTCAATAATAACTTTAACAAGATAAAGACCTATACCTGAACCATCAGCCTTTGTAGAGAAATATGGTTCAAAAACTTTATCTAAATCTTTAGCTTTTATCCCTCCAGCATTATCTTCTATGCTAATTATAACCTCTGAGCTGCTTGCTTGTACTTTCAATTTTATATATGGATTCTCAACTCCAACTAATGCATCTGAAGAGTTTGATATAAGTGCTAAAACTACTTGAGACAACTCATTTTTTATCCCGTGAACTTTTATACCCTCATATATCTCAAAATCAAACTTCAGTTCAATCGCTCTGCTTTTAAGTTCTGCACTTAAAATAGTTATAGCATTCTCAATTGCTTCTTTTACATAAAAATCCTCTGTTATTTTTGATGGTGTATAAAACTCTTTAAAATCATCAATAGTTTTAGATAAGAACTGCAACTGTTGCTCTGCTTGACTGAACTTTTTTACATAGTAATCACTATCTTCATCATTTTTTTGAACTCTTTTTTTTATGTTAATTAGAAGATATGCGAGATTATTTAGAGGTTGTCTAAATTGATGGGTTATATTACCTATCATTTCACCACTCTTTGCCAGCTTAGATTGTTGCAGAAGCATCTTTTCATTATTTAAGGACTGAATCTTTAACATGTTATATCTATATGAAATAGAAGTAGTAAATAAAATTGCTTCTATAGCAAAAGCCACTAGGACTATATCTATATAACCCATCTCAAGATAAAACTTCTTTATATCAAACAAAAAGATTAAAAAAGATAGAAGTGACCAGCCTATAACATAGACGCTTGTCGGATTAAATCCTTGCTTTATGTTTGAGATTGTAGATAAAAAAAGAATTCCATAAACAAGAGTATATGGAAGGTATTCAAATAATACATAGTGGTAAAACACACCTAGTATTAGAATGTAGAGCAAAAGAGTATTGAGTATTAACTCCTGAGTATTTTTTATCTCAGGAAAAAACTTACCCTCATAAAAAGTTATAGCAAACAAGATTGCACTCACTATTGCCAGAGCTAAAAATAGTTCCTGCATATTGTTTGACACAAGCAAAATATTCCCATAACTTGCTATATATAAAAGAGAAAACACCTGCATAACACTGTAACTAATGTAGATAAGTTCTTTTGAGTACATATAACGTACGAATGTATAGACTATAGTCATTATCAAGATACCAAAAGTTATCCCGTAAGCTAAAACTATACTAGTTTCTAAGCTCAATTTTGTATCCAGTTCCTGTAAGGTTTGAAATGATATTTTTGGGAAGTTTTGATTTTAGATTTTTCACAAGAGTCTTTAGTGCATCCTTACTCATAACACTCTCCTGCCAGACAAAGTTCTCTATCTCGTTATATGTAACGTACCTGTTTTTGTACTTTATCAGCAGACTTAAAAGTTCTATCTCTTTTGTTCTTAATTTTATTACCTCATCATCTACAACTAAAGAGAGGTTAAAAGTATCAAAATATGAACTATCCGAGAGTTTTACAATATTTGAGCTATCTTCTCTCAGACTATCCACACATACCATTAGAGCCTCTTCAAACTCTCTCTCCATAACAGGTTTTATAAGATACTTAACCAGCTTTAACTCAACTGCCTTTAACAAGTACTTAGTATCGCTAAATGCAGTTATGATTATTATCTGAGTTTTAGAGTCATTCTTTCTAATTTTTTTAACAAACTCCAAACCATTCATCTTTGGCATCTCAATGTCAGTAATGATTATATCTGGGGCATATTTCTCATAGAGTTTTAGGGCACTTATAGCATTCTCTGCTTCATATATATGCTCAAAAAAGTTTTCTAAATACTCAACACCATTTTCACGAGCTATATCATCATCTTCAACATAGAGAATTTTAATGTTTTTATTTGATAACTCACTCATGACTTAAAGACTACTTACTATCCACTTTCAAGATTTTACTAATAATTTCATACACATTTTTTGAAAGCGAGTGTGTAGAAACTACACGTTCTAACTGTACTTTCATCAGCTCTTTGTTTGTTAGGTTTAATCTTTCATATATTTTAAACGCACCTGCAAGCCCTGAAGCCATCTGTGCATTTATTTTATCTATCTCTATAATCTTATCTGCCACAAATTCATACCCATGTCCGTCTTTTGCATGAAAGTGTTTATAATTTCTTGCAAATACACCAATAAGTGAACGGACTAAATTAGGTACTTTCTCATCATAAGCCTCATCATTTTGCAATGCTAAAACTCTATCTAAAGTACCATCCCTATGTGAAGCTGCTAAAATTGAGAAGTACTTATTCATAACCAAAGTATCATCACTGTATTTTTTGTAAAAATCAGCTAATGCCACCTCAGCTTCAAGAGCTGATATATTTTCTAAAATATCTAGTGCTACAATTCTGTCTGTCATAGTCAAAGACTCTTCATACTGTTTTTTACTAAGCTCTATAATCTCATCACTCTCCAACGCAGATAGTATTTTTAAGGCACGGTTTTTAATAGCTCTTTCTCCCATACTCTTTGAGTCTATATCTTTACATGTCGGTTTATGATAAGTTGTATAAATATCTAAAAGTTTATCTTTAAATGTCTTTGCAAGATGTTTGCAAAGATTCTCTTTAGCTTCATATATAGGTTCAAAATCAACAACTTCTTGTCTTTGCATTAGAGTTGAAACTGTTGGGAGTTCTAAAAGAAGTGCTTTGTATGATAAATCTATATCAAGGTCTAAAATATATCCATAAGACTTAACAAACTCTTCATCAATTTTTTGACCATCTATCATAGCTTCAATAGTCTCAACTGCGAAAGATTGAGCAGACTCATATCTTACAAAACTATTTTTATCATGCTTCATCAAAAATGCGTAATCTTTTATCTCTTGTTCTACAATTATCGGTGCAGAGAAGTCACGGTTTATAGATAGAACTGGCTTACATGTAAGATTATTATAAACAAACTCCTCTTGCTCTTTTGAGATAATCAGAGTCTCTTCTTTTATATCATTTCCGCTCTTATCAATAAGTGCAATTTTAAGAGGGAAAAAGTATGGTTTTTGTTTAGTTCCATCCACTGCATCAGGGACTTCTTGAGTTAGTGTTATTCTATATTCACTACCCTCATAACTCTCTTTAACATGTAACTTTGGTGTACCCGATTGATGGTACCAGATTTTAAACTCACTCAAGTCAATTCCACTAGCTTCACTCATAGCCCATAAGAAGTCATCAGTTGTGACCGCCTGACCGTCAAAAGTATCAAAATAGAGGTCTGTAGCTTTGCGGTAATTCTCCTCACCTAAAAGTGTATGTATCATTCTAATAACCTCAGCACCCTTTTCATATACAGTAGCTGTATAGAAGTTATTCATAGATATATAAGATTTTGGCTGAATAGGATGAGCCGTTGGCGAGGCATCTTCTACAAACTGTCTCTCTCTTAATGATTTGACATCCTCTATACGCTGAACCTCTTTTGAATTTAAATCAGCTGAGAAACATTGATCACGAAATACAGTCAGACCCTCTTTTAATGTAAGTTGAAACCAATCCCTACATGTGATTCTGTTTCCAGTCCAATTATGAAAGTATTCATGTGCGATAACACTCTGAATACCCATAAAGTTTACATCGCTTGCTGTATCTTCATCTGCAAGAACATAATGAGAATTAAAGATATTAAGACCCTTATTCTCCATTGCCCCCATATTGAAACTATCTACAGCTACAATGTTGTAAATCTCCAAATCATACTCACGCCCATACTTTTCTTCATCCCAAAGCATAGACTCTTTAAGTGATTTCATAGCGTGAGTACATTTAGACTCATTACCTAAATCACAGTAGATATTTAACTCCACATGTTCACCACTTGAAGTAGTGAACTCATCATTAACACAACCCAAATCTCCCGCTACCAACGCAAAAAGGTATGATGGTTTTGGATGCGGGTCATGCCAAGTAGTACCATGTCTGCCGTTAAACATGTCAATACACTCTCTTTTATTTCCGTTACTAAGCAAAATCGGATACTTATCTTGGTCTGCTATGACGGTAGTGGTAAAGACACTCATAACATCTGGACGATCAAGATAAGGGGTAATTCTTCTAAAACCTTCAGGCTCATTCTGGGTACAAAAGATTGAACCTGATTTATAAAGACCTTCTAGTTCAGTATTGTTTTGAGGATAGATTTTATTTACTATTTTTAAAATGAACTCATTTGGAGTATTTAAAATAACCAACTTTTCATCAGAGTATATATATTTTGAATCATTCAAACTCACATCATCTAAAGACAACTCTATAAGTTCTAAGTCGATACTGTTTAACTCTAAATATTGAGCATTCTTATCAATCTTCTCTATAGTCATCATATTTGTGACTAAAGTATGTTCTTCATGTAAATCAAAAACCAACTTCACATCTTTTATCTCAAATTCTGGTTTTTTATAATCTTTTAAATGTATAGCTCTTACTTCATTCATAATATCTCTTTAAATTTTTTGTAATGATAGCATAAGAGAGTATATCATGGTATTTCTAGATAGCTTAATAAACTACTTGATTAATGTTATTATGATAATTACCTATTTTAGATACACTTCTTCAGAATAAAACAAATTTAATAAGAAAAAAGATGACAGAAGAAAAATTTATAGACGATAGTAAAACTGTTTTAAAATTTATAAAGTGCTACTGTGACAATAAACATACAGATAGAGTACAAACTAAAGATAGTCTTCATCTGTGTTATAAAGATAAAGATCTAGAACAAAAAATAGAGTATGAGCTTTGTCATGAGTGTAAGTGCACACTCTCTTACTCTTATGCACGACTACAACAGTGTCCTCACTCTGAAAAGCCAAAGTGCAGAACATGTACAGAGCCGTGCTACGAGAAAAACGAGTGGAAAAAACTGGCAAAAATAATGAGCTACAGCGGTATGCAACTCGGAGTTCTTAGAATAAAAAAACTTCTAAAATTAGAGTAGGTCTACTCCATATCCTCTTTATATAACTCTAAAAACTCATCCATTAAAAAATTTATAGACTCAAGAGTCTCATCATAAGGCTCATCACTCTCCATAAAGTCATTTGCCATATATGTAAAAGCGAGAGTCTCTACTTTATCTTTTCGTCGTGTTATGACCTCTTCTCCTACTCCGATTTGTACATTGACAATATATGTTTTATCTATTTTAGTTGATTCTATTTTAATCATAAAAGTACTAGAATCTACTCTATTCATTGTAAAACCAGCAGACTTTAACTTCTCTTCAATCATCCCTTGTATCTCAGCTTTTTGTTTTTTATCTATGTAGTCTGTTTTATTGACAAAAAATATTCTTAAATCTTTAAGATTCTCTAAGGTAAATGGTAATGCACCAAAAAGCGTAGCACAGAGAGTTATAAGTAAAACAATCTTTTTCATTATTTAGCCTTTACATGTTTAGATATTACTTCGTTTAAAGTGTTTAAAAAATCAGCTCTTTTTACATAACCAAGAGATTCAAAAACTCTCGTCTGTTTTTTTGGTTCAATAAAATAAACAGTCGGAATTCTTTTAGAGTAGTACTCTTTTGGATAGTGCTTTTGATCATACTTCTTATCCACAATAACAGGGATAAAATTCTGTTGTACATTTATAGCTACAGCTGCTCTTTGAAGTGTTTTTCTCTCAAACTTTCTGCACCAAGGACAATAATCGCCAACTACTACCAGCATAATAGGTTTATTCTCTTTTTTTGCTTGCACCGTAGCTTTGTCGTAGTCTCTATAGTAACCCATATTTGATGCAAATTCATCTATGTGAGCTCCAAAAAGTGTAATACTCAGCATAAATAACACAATTAATAATTTCATAAAACAACCTTAAATAATTTTTGCTTTTTATTATAGCTGTTTTTACACTTACCTTAATATAAAAAGAGTAAAATACACTAAAATTTCTAATAAGGTTTAAAAGTGAGCATCTACAGAGAGTACGATATAAGAGGAATATATGAAAAGGAACTAAACGAGCAGAGTGTAACACGCATAGGTTATGTGCTTGCATCAAAGATAGAGGGCGAATATGTAGCTGTAGGTTACGATGCAAGAAGTCACTCTCCAATACTTTTTGAATATCTTGTAGCAGGTCTAAATGCTGGCGGGAAAAAAGTTCTCGGTATGGGTCTTGTTCCAACTCCTGTTAACTACTTTACAAACTATCAGGAGTGGGATGGCATCACACCATCTGCTTCTGTAATGATTACAGGTTCGCACAACCCTAGTGAATATAATGGTTTTAAAATAACTGTAGACAAAGCACCTTTTTTCTCTGAAGATATCTATGCATTAGGTCGTGAGTGTGAAGCTATGGAGTTTCCTCAAAGTGTCACAAGAGATGTAACTGAGATTGATGCTGTAACTCGTTATGTAGACTTTTTAGTAGATGAGTTTCAACACTTAAAAGCAATGGATACAAAAATAGCTTATGATTGTGGAAACGGTGTAGCTGGTGTTGTAACTGAAGATATATTCTCTCGTCTTGAGCTTAAAACTAAAGGTCTCTATATTGACCCAGATGGAACTTTTCCAAATCATCATCCAGACCCATCAGAAGAGCATAATCTAGAAGATGTTAAAAAACTATTAGCAGAGGACGCTGATATCGCTTTTGCTTACGATGGAGATGCTGATAGAATTGCAGTTTTAACTCATAACAACAATATAAAAGGCGATATGATGGCTCTTTTATATTCTCAAAAAATGGACAAACCAACTGTTGTAGGTGAAGTTAAGTGTTCACAAGTTATGTATGATGAACTAAAAAAGCGTGGTGCTACTGCAATAATGTATAAAACTGGTCACTCTAATCTAAAAGTTAAAATGAAAGAGACAAATGCAGATTTAGCATGTGAAGTAAGCGGTCATGTATTTTTTAAAAATCGTTACTTTGGTTATGATGATGCTATCTATGCAACTCTTAGAATGTTAGAATTGGTTAATGATGGAATTGATTTAGATGCAGAACTTGCTAAACTGCCTAAAGTATTTTCAACAGAAGAGATTAAAGTAAAGACAACAGAGTCTCAAAAATTTAAAATAATTGATAGAGTCAAAGAGATGTTAAAAAATCCTCCAGCCTCATTTCCAACTATAAAAGACATTATTGATGTAGATGGTGTTCGTATTAACTTTGAAAACGGCTGGGGGCTTGTAAGAGCAAGTAACACTACTCCTGTACTAGTTACCCGTTTTGAATCAACATCAGAAGATGAAGCTAAAAACTATGAAAATGCGATAAATGAATTAATCTTGAGAGCCAAAAACTCCATATAACTTTTATAAGATTTATTTATAAGAGTAATTTTATCACATTTATATTATAAAATTGTAATTAATAAGAAAAATTTATCTAATTCTTTTTATTCATGTGATAGAATATTTTTATCATAAAATAACAAGGCTAAAAAATGTTTGAAAAATTCAGCATACAGAAAAAAATGAACTACTTAATAGTGATGGCTACTATCTCAGTATTAGGTGCTACTATATTTGTATTTTTGGCGATGACCCATATAGAAGCTAAGTATGAACACTTACATAAAAACTCTATGTTAGCTGGTCTACAGACTTTAGAGATAGAAAAGAACATGAACTATGTGAGCCGTACAACAAGAGATATTATGCTTGGCGGGGATTATAACAAAGATATAGAAAAGCTAAATAGTTCAATAAATAAAATAGAAGAACTATTCACATCTTTAGAGAAGATAATGGCAGGAGAGGACTCTTTAACAATGGTTAAAGATGCTAAGAGTTCAACTATGCTCTTTTTAAATAACTCTTTTACCATGATGAAATCACTTACTCAAGATGATATAAAAAACGATACAGCTAATGTTTATGCTAAATACAAACACGATTTAACTCCTCTGGCAAACAATTCTCGTACAGCTTTTAAAAAGTTGGTTAATGCCAAAGAAAAAGAGTTAGAAGAGGACTCTATTTTCCTAGCAAAAGAGATAAACTTTTATAAATACCTTGTTCTTGTTGCAGGTACTGTAGTAGGTACTGTCGTATTTATTATTGCAACACTTATCAGAAAATCAATAATAAACGGTATAGGAAACTTCACAAGACTTATAAGTTATACAGCTAAAGGTGACTTTAGTCATACATGTAGCGATTGCAACAGTGATACAGAGCTTGGTATATTAGGTCAACAACTATCAAAACTCTTAGGTCATATAAAAGACTTAATCAATGAGATAAACACTAGCATCACAAATGCTTCGCGAGGTGATTTTTCAAAAAAAATCTCTTCTTCAGGAATGGAGGGAGAATTTGTTATAGCTATTGATAATGTTGCCAAAAGTATTGAATTTATGAAAGAACAGAACCAAAAAGCTAAAAGAGATGTATTTAATTCTAAAATCAGCACTAGAAGCGTAAATGTATCTGAATCTCTGTCTCTCATAATTAGCAATCTTCATGATAATATCAGAGACTTAAAGACTGTTACAGATGAAACAAAATCTACATCAGACTTAGCAAATGACTCTAGAGAAAATATAAACAATATTGTAAAAGAGTTAAATGAACTAAGTGAGCAGGTAAATATTAACAACCACAGTATCAGCGAACTAACTACACAGACTAATAATATTACATCCGTAATAGAACTTATCACTGACATAGCTGATCAGACAAACCTGCTTGCATTAAATGCTGCTATAGAGGCTGCTCGTGCAGGTGAACACGGACGCGGTTTTGCAGTTGTTGCTGATGAAGTAAGAAAACTGGCTGAGAGAACTCACAAAGCTACTGGTGAGATATCTGTTTCTATTAAATCGCTCCAGCAAGATATGAATGATATTCAGACAAGTTCTGAGACTATGAAAGTAACTGTTGATGGCTCTACTGAGAAGATAAATAACTTTGAGGGAACTCTAATAGAGTTAAGTGATAGTTCAAATAAGATAGTTGATTACTCTTATGGAATGGAGAACAGTATCTTTGTAGTACTTGCAAAACTAGATCACATTCTTTATAAATCTCGTGCATATAACTCTATAATATCGTTAAATAAAGTTCTACCTGCACAATCGCCTCATGAGTGTAATCTTGGTAAGTGGTATGACGGTGAGGGTAAACGTAGATTCTCTGAAACTGGTTCATACTCTAAACTAAGTGCACCTCACGCCATAGTGCATAATAATGCTAACTCTAACCTGAACTATCTTAATGGCGATGCTCAAAACCAGACACTTGATAATGACGAAGAGATTATCAAAAACTTTGATGCGATGGAGGATGCTTCAATAGAACTATTTACACTGCTTGATAATATGCTTGTAGAATCAAAAGCCTAATAAGAGTTATAAAAGAGTATCTTTTTCTCATACTCTTTTATATCTAAACCTCTTTTATGTTTTATAGCACCCTTTAAAAGTAGATTGTACTTTTTTAATATAGTCTCTCTTACCTCTTCTCTTCTTTGTTTATCTAAAACAAAGGAGTTATCTAAAAGTTTTTCCAAAGCAATCACACGAAATCTGTCCATCCCCCAATGCTTCATACTTAACTGATCATCACTTCCGCCATATTTGGTTATGAGCTTTTTATCGATTAGTCCTATCTGATTTTTATGTGCAACTCTCAACCATAAATCATAATCTTCACACACCTCTAAAGACTCATCAAAAAGCCCTACACTATCAAGCAGGCTTTTGTGTATAAGTGTAGCTGATGGAGCTATAATGCAGTGAGAAAGACACTTACTAAAAATATCTCCACCATACTTTTGATACTTCTTAGGAAGATTTACTTCTTTATTATCTCTAATCCACTTCTCATCTGTATAACTTATTAACATGTCAGGATTTAAGCTGTGAAACTCTACATGTGAACTTAGTTTATCCTCATGCCACTCATCGTCTGAATCTAAAAATGCAATCCATTGACATGTAGAGTTTTGTATACCTAGATTTCTTGCAGATGATACGCCTGAGTTTTTTTGATATATGTATCTGACATGTGGGAATTCTTCTGTTATTTGTGAAGTTTCATCAGTTGAACCGTCATCTATAACAATGATTTCTTTTGACATGTGAGTCTGTGCATATACAGATTTAAGTGCACGTTTTAGAACTTCATATCGGTTATATGTAGGAATTACAACCGAAATTTGCATATTTCTCATACAATTTCAGCAAAGCTAACATGGTAATCAAACACTAAAGCTTTGACTCTCGTCAAGAAATTCATTACCAGACTTTTATTTCGTTATAAACACTATCTCTCTCAACTGGTATAAAACCGCTGTTTTTTATAAGTGCTGTAAAGTCTTCAAGATTTACACCATTTGCACTTGCAGCTCCAGCCGCCGAATTTATAGACTCTTTCTCAATAGTTCCGTCTAAATCATTAGCACCAAACTCTTGAGCAACAAGAGC